>Ga0255368_10175_pt1 | contig 16161 bp, 9 predicted proteins | sample ANMaggSeSYBR01E6_FD_182094 | JGI IMG/M metagenome (GOLD analysis project Ga0255368, IMG submission 182094) | Sediment cell enrichment communities from methane seep in Santa Monica Basin, California, United Staets - ANME aggregate JGI... | ecosystem: Environmental > Aquatic > Marine > Cold seeps >...
AGATACCTATTTTAATGGAGGGAATATCGGTATTGGAATACTTACCCCCTCGACAATACTCCATATAGATAGCAATGCAGTAAATACATCAGCAATACTAACTCTAGAAAACACAGCAGGAGATTTCCAAATATTTAGAACAGACGCAACACCAGAAAGTTCCGTAACTGGTTCAATTGGTGATTTAGCTATTGATGGAACTGGTGGGGATATGTATATAAAACATACGGGAAGTGGAACTAACACTGGGTGGCTTGCATTTGCAACAGGTAGTGGTAGTGGAACGTTAGATCAAGCCTACGACTCTGGTGGTGCAGGTGTTGGAAGACAAATCACAGCTGATACTGGAGCTGTTGAGATAACGGTTTCAGATACTTCTAACAATGTTGGTTTAGTAGTAAATCAAAACGATACTACAAACAATCCGAATGGTGTGCAGATAAATCATTCTGGTACAGGCTATGGACTATACATTACTGAAGATGAAGTAAATACAGATAATGTAATAGCAAGGTTTTCAAATACACAGGCAGCTACAGCGTCAGGAAATTATTTATTAGTTGATACTGATGGACATGGGATAGTGATTGGGGGAACAAATGCTTTAGCTGGTGGTCGGGGAACTATGGCTTCAGTGGATTTCAATACTTCAACATATTCTCAATTAGTACAGCAAGGGAGTGACTATGTTTTCCAAACAGGTGGTGCTTTTGGTGCTCTTCAAAACTCTTTGACAATAGCTAATGATGGTAATGCAGTATTTTCTACAGACTCTGATTCCACAACTAACGCATACCAATTTACAAACTTAGGGAGTGGTAATAGTTTAGTGGTTAATGATCAGAGTGCGGATACTACTCCATTTATAATTAATGCTCACGGTCAGGTTGGAGTAGGTACAAATGCCCCTCATAGTAATACCATGATTCATGTTCTTGCTGGAGCCTCTGGTGCTACTCCAGTTGCACACAGTTATATAACTATAGAGAATAGTAATGAATCTTACTTGTCGCTACTAACTACCAACACAGGTTCGGGTAGAATAGTGTTTGGTGATCCTGAGAACAACCTCATTGGACAGGTGGGATATGATCATGGAACAGATTCTATGTTTTTCCGAGTGAATAATGCATATCGATTAAATATCTCTTCAGCAGGAGCAGTACAATTTAATGGTGCCTATACTTTCCCAACTACTGATGGTACTAGTGGTCAGGTTTTGCAAACAGATGGTACTGGAGCTTTGAGTTGGGCAACAGCAGGTGGTTCAGATACTGATTGGACAGGTGCTGGTACTGGTACGATGTATGCTACTAATACCTCGGATGATGTTTTAATTGGATCTACAACTCAAACGGGGATTTCTGGTAGAAATTTATACATAGAAGGAGATGGATCAGCAGGAGCGGTTCATATTCGTGGAAGTTCCCCTAGGTCTGAGTGGTATGCGACAAGTAATACCTCTGGAAGTAGAGCTTTTGATATAGTGGCATATTCAGATGCAATTCACTTGCGAATATTAGATGATGGGTTTAGTACAGCCAATGATATTCTAACTGCCTCCTTGAGTGAGATTGTTTTTAATGAGAGTAGTACGGATCAGGACTTTAGAATAGAGAGTGATGATAATACCGATATGTTCTTTGTTGATGCTGGGAATGATAGGGTAGGGATTGGGACAAACAGCCCTACTAGCCAACTCCATGTATATGATGCCCTTAATATGGGATATACTGGAATAACTATTGAAAATGGTGGTACTACCAATAATGATACACGGGTGCAATTCATCTCTGGTACAAAAGAATCGGATATTATAAAATCTGCCTTTTCAGGGGACTTGTCGTTTAGGAATGGTGGAATCATAAGAATGGCAATTGGTGAGAGTGGAGTAGTTAGATTTAACAATACTTACAGTTTTCCAACTGTAGATGGAGCTAATGGTGAAGTACTGCAAACAGATGGTAGTGGAACATTAACTTGGGCAAGTGTAGGAGGTGTTGCGGTTTGGACAAAAACTGGTACAAATCTTTCACCGACCACATCTGGTGATGATCTATTGCTCAACACAGGAGAAACATTAAGTCTAGTAGATATGGCCACAGGATCTATGCCATTCTTTGGGGCAAGTGGTTTGTTGTCTCAGGATAACGCAAACCTTTTCTGGAATGACACCAATAATAGGTTGGGAATTGGGACTTCATCTCCAATTCATAAATTCCAAATCTCAGGAGATCATGATGAAGCAAGAATCCTTATTCATGATTCAGATGGGGGTAACGATGATGAAGCAGGATTGTTGTTTGCTGTATCAGGGAATTTAGGTACAAGTCCTGCAAAAGGAGGTATATTTTTCAATAGAACAGATACTTATGGCAGAGGTGATTTAATATTTGCTACGGATAATAATGCTGATTCAACTGAAGTAGCAAAAGGTGATATTAGAATGTCTATAAAAAGTAGAGGAGAGGTTATCGTTGGTGATGCAACACCAACTCATATTTTTGGAAGTGGATCTCTATATGTTGATCAGTATATTGAAATTGGTAAATCTTTATATGTTGGATCTCAGATTGTTCGTCGGACTGATCTAGATACATATATTGATTTTGAAGATGAGGATAGTCTTGAAATAAGGGCAGGTGGAGTGAGGATGTTGAGTCTTATAGAAGGGGTCAGTGATTCAGTTGTAATTAATGAATACAGCTTGGATGTTGATTTTAGAATTGAAGGTGATACAGAAGCAAACCTGCTTTTTGTAGATGCAAGTACAGATAATGTTGGTATTAATACAAATACTCCAAGGACATCATTAGAACTTAGTGGTGATGGATCTGTTTTGGCTACTGGAGCATTGGTTTCTGGTTGGACAGAACCAAATCTTGGATCAGGGGTAAGAATGATGTGGTATCCAAGGAAGGCAGCTTTTAGAGCAGGAGATGTAGATGGTACTCAATGGAATGATGCTAATATAGGATCTTGGTCAGTTGCAACAGGTCAGAGTACAAGAGCTACAGCATCTGTTTCAACAGCGTTCGGTTCTTATACACTTGCTTCAGATTTATATACAACTGCGATGGGTGCTCACACAACCGCTTCAAATGATTATGCAACTGCAATGGGTCGTGCTACTACAGCTTCAGGGCAGATATCAACTGCAATGGGTTTTGATACAACTGCTTCAGCGACTGGTGCAACTGCAACGGGTTATAGCACAACTGCTTCGGGACTTTATGGATTTACAATTGGAAATTCAATTACCGCGGGACCAAACTCCCATATTGTGGCTATTGGTTTAGATGCTACTCCAAGGACTTGTAATCAAACAAGTTCAATGTGTGTTATGGGAGGTAATGTAGGTATCGGTGCACTTGCACCTGTGAGTATCTTAGAGCTTGAATCTTCAGGTGATACCGTCTTAACTATTGATACAGGGTTAAATAATGATGCGGAAATTAACTTGTCGGAAAGTGGGACTGTGAAATGGAATATTTTCAATGATGGTAATAATTCTGATAGGTTATATATCACAGATGATGATGATGATAATGGTGTCTATATAGCCCAAGATGCAACTTCTTGGACTTCTAATTCAGATATTCGTCTTAAAGAGAATGTTGATACTATTGATAATGCTTTGGAGAGTGTTCTTGGTATGAGAGGAGTGAGGTACAACTTTATTGGAACAGACAATACAGAGATTGGTGTAATTGCTCAAGAGGTAGAGGGGTATTTCCCAGAGATTGTTGATACTAACGGAGAATATTGGGGAGTATCATATGCTAGGATAGGGGCAATCTTGATTGAGGCTATCAAGGAACAGCAGATAGAGATAGAGACTTTGGGTGATTTAAGTGAAAATGAAGAGTTTGTTGCTCTAGTTGAGCAAGTAGATAGTCATGATTCTGATATTGATATGCTTAAGTCAGAGAATGATGCAATGAAAGAAGCACTGTGTGGATTAGGGGTAGAAGTATTTTGTGAGTAGCTTTAAGCCTCTGGTGGAGTGGTTCCGTAAATGCTTTTCTCAACCTCTTCGATGTGCTGTTTTACCTCCTGGGCGAAATCCTCTGGAAAAATTGCATCAGCGATACGAGGAATCTCTGCTCTCAAAAGATTAAAAATTATCGGTGGATAATGCGAGAATCCACTTTGAATTGGTTCACCTGTGAATCCGTTTACACCCCTTTGCAAATCGTAAAGCGCGAGACTACACCCGAAGTAGAAGCCCTTTGAATTTAGTTCTGGATTGAGATAATCTACCAAAAAACGTCCGTACTCATAGAGTAATCCGTTTGATGTATCGTCTGGAATGTACTTTTCTAGCTCAGCAAGTTTCTGACATGCTTCTTCCATGGAGATTGCTATCAGTTCGGTCGTTGGTTTTTCCGTCATGTTCGTTTAATGTGTTGGAAATTTAAAGTTCCTTTAGACTCTTCTCTGCTTCTGGTTTCTTACTCTCTACAAGGTTTAGATACTTCTCTGTAGTAGAGAGTCTCTTATGACCTACTAGTTTAGAAACAGTTACTAGACTTACACCGTTAGCTAGATGATGAGATATGAATGTATTTCTAAGATCATTTACCTTAGCATTCTTAATACCTGCTCTCTCAAACGCCTTATCTATCGTAGTCCTAATATTTCTAACAAGTAATGGTCTACCATTCTTTGTGATAAAGAGGGTTTCTTCTTCTGTTTCTGGTCTAATCTCTAAGTAATCATCAATTGCTTTCTTTGCAGAAGCATTTAGAGGTACCTTTCTTGAAGGATGACTACCATATTCTGCGATAAAGAGAATATTTATTGATTTAGTTCCTGTCTGATGAGTTCTCATATCATCAATGGTAAGTGCAGCTAACTCCCCAATCCTAATACCTGTCTGAAGCAATATCTCAATGATAGAGTAGAGTCTTGTGTCAACTCTGCTCACATCTCTTAGTGCTCTATATTCCATCTCAGAGAGTACTCTAGGAGGTTTGGTCTCAAACTTAGGGTGTGCTAACTTGTCAGAAGGATTGTCTGGGAGCAAATTAGTCTCTACAAGATATTTATAGAATGTTCTTGTACTATTTATCTTTCTTGAAACACTCTTTGGTGTATAGTTACTATCCTGTAAATATTTTTTATAGAGCTCTAGTATTTCTATAGAAGTCTCCTCTAGTTTTAGAACCCCTTTGTCTGAAAAGAAGTTGAGCAATTGCTCCGTATCTTTGGCGTAAGCAATTAAGGTGGACTCTGAACGACCTTTCTCTTTGAGGTCGACAAGGAAGTTTTTATGAAACTGAGCAAAATTGGAATTTCTTACCTTTATCAATGTAGTAGTTACTTAATTAATAGTCTTAGCATAATATACTATAAGTTGGGAGCAATTGCAAAACATTTGTATATAATCTTTACTATAATAAATTTCCTTTTGGGTTGCTATTTGCTAATATGTAATATGAACAAAGTAAGATATGACTTTAAACAAAGGAGAAATAAGAAGACAAAAGAAAGGGAAAGTTTTGTTAATAGGGTTTTTAATAGTGGTATTGGTAAGATAATCTTACTGGGAGTTTCTCTCCTTATGATCCTTAGTGTAGTTAGATCCTTCAAACAGATGGGACAAAAGATCTCTTTGCTTAAACAAGCAGAGCATGAGGTTGATGAGTTAAGGATAGAGAATTTGGAACTTTCGTTGGAAATAGAGGAGGCTAGTACAACAGATCACTTAGAGAGGGAGGCTAGGGATAGACTAAACTATGGACAGGAGAATGAAGTAGTGTTTGTGATAAGTGATGAATTGGTAGAGATAGGTATGCAGAGGGTAGGCGATATTCTTAATCCAGAGAGTGATATAGAGGAGGTAAGTATGTGGGATGAGTGGGTGAGGTTTGTAGTAGAAGGGTACTAATTTGCCAAAAACATTGATATTTTGATATAATCAATCCGTATAATCGCGGGGTAGAGCAGTGGCAGCTCGTCAGGCTCATAACCTGAAGGTCGTTGGTTCGAATCCAACCCCCGCAACCATTTACAATTACTCAATAAAATGAATACGTATTTAATAGTTTTGTTAATTGCTTCTCTCTCTGATTTAATTACACCCGTCTTTCTAGGATTTAAATACCCTAATTACAATCATCTCTTTGATACAATCAGTACATTGGGAACAAGAGAAAGCCCAGTACAGAAACAAGGAGGTTGGAGTTTAATCATTAGTGGCTTTCTATTTACTATTTTCGCAATTGGACAATATGGACTATTTAACAATCTCTGTTGGAGTCACAACCTATATATTTTGGGTATTGTCGCTTTTGGAATAGGTAGTATAATCGCAGGAATTTATCCTGAAGATTCTAGAGGAAGTAAAGAGAGTACCTCGGGAAAGATACACGGTATTGCTTCTGGTCTAGGATTTCTCTTCTTAATCTTTAATCCCCTTTGGGCTATTTCGATACCTGAATTTAATACAAGTGTAACCGTAAACATCATTATCTTCATCTTAGGAATTGTCAGTTTTGGAATATTCTTAGCCTTTGGGAAGGAAGGTAAAGGGATTTTAAAATATACAGGACTTTTCCAACGAATAAATCTTATTATTCTGTATGGTGGTCTAATTTTGAATTTTGTTTCAATAGGGTAATCTCTACATGGTAAAGCAGACTGTTGTGTAGAAATCCTGTGATAACTGTGATATAGTGGTGTTTACGAATACCCTTGGTCTCTTAATGTTGCAAAACTAAATTGAAATTAATAAAACTATGCCACTCACAGACCAACCAGTAAAAGGGATGTATATTAGAGAAGAGGGTAAGATTTTCTTCTTAGTAGACAGGAAGTTAAAAACTCAAGGAAGACAAGGTGGGTTGATAATAATGAAGATGAAAGCCCTTGATAAAGGGACACAGATAGAGAAAACGATAAAGGCAGGAACTAAGATAGAATACATTCAACCTGAAACAATAGAAGTACAATATCTCTACTCTGATGATAGCTCTCTCTACTTTATGGATACCACCTCATACGAAACTCTTAGTGTAAGTAAGAAAGTTGTAGGTGATTACATTCACTTCCTCAAAGAAGGAGAAACATGCCTTGTTATGAAGTTTGAAGACAACATTATCAATCTCAAAGGTAACGCAACTGTAGAACTAGAGGTAGTAGAAGCTACTCCTGCAGTAAGAGGTAATACTGCAAATGCTGCAACCAAGAATGTAAAGGTAGAAACAGGCTTCACTCTCAATGTACCCCTCTTTATCGAAACAGGAGATGTTATTAAAATAAATACAGACACGGGGAATTACTCTGGTAAAGCTAATTAGTAAATCTTTTGGTATAATGGCTAGCAACTAGGTGAGATAGCTCAGAAGGTTAGAGCATAGGACTCATAAACCTAAGGTCGGTGGTTCGATTCCACCTCTCACCATATTATGATAAATTAAAACTCTCGTACTATGTCCCAGAAAGAAAAACTCAAGAAAACTGTCGAAAAGAAAAACAAAAAGAACATGATTATCAAAGTTGTTAAACCAAAAGGAAGTACAGCTTCTAGAATACTAGCCATACTAATCGGTTCATTAGTTCTAACATTTGCAATCAACTTCGTCATCACAGCCTTAAGTTTCAAAGGCGATGAGGTTAGTTTAAGTGAAATAGTTAAAGATATTTCAGATGAACACTACGATGAGATAGTAATAAAAGATAATATTGTAACCCTTGATTACAATATCCAAGAGGATGGTGAGGAGGAGTTGGTAAGAAAGTATGCCCTAATTGCCAATGATACAGATTTCTACGGTGTTGTATCCGACTCTGATATTGATATTAAAAACTTAGAGAATGTTTACTACAAACCCAGAGTAGATGTCACCTTTGGTGATGTTCTTACCCTTGTAATGGTAGTTGGGGCTTTGTACTTGGGGTTTGTGTTAATCAAGAACATGCAGAAATCAGGTGGACAGATAATGGACTTTGGACAGAGTAAAGCCAAGCTCCTCATGGGTAAGAAAACTAAATCATCCTTTGATGATGTTGCTGGTATCGATGAAGTTAAGGTTGAATTAACTGAAATTGTTGATTTCTTGGAGCATCCAAAGAAATTTGAAAAAGCAGGGGCTAGAATACCAAAGGGAGTACTACTAGTAGGAGCTCCTGGAACTGGTAAAACCCTACTTGCTAAAGCAATAGCGGGTGAAGCAGGTGTACCATTCTTCCATACCTCTGGTTCTGAATTTGAAGAGATGTTGGTAGGTGCTGGTGCTTCAAGAGTAAGAGATTTGTTTAAAAAAGCTCGTAAGACTGCTCCATGTATCATCTTTATCGATGAAATCGATGCTGTAGCCAAGAAGAGAGGAACAGTACTACATTCTGGTGCTGGAGAACAAACGCTAAACCAAATTCTTGTAGAGATGGACGGTTTAGAGGAGAGAACCAATGTTATCATTCTTGCTGCTACCAATAGGCCAGACGTACTAGATCCTGCCATCTTAAGACCCGGTAGGTTTGATAGGACTGTGATGGTCCCTATGCCCGATTTTAAGGGTCGAGAGGAGATATTGGTAGTACATGCTCAAAACAAGAAATTTGACGAGAATGTGGACCTTGGGACCTTAGCTAAGAAGACGATAGGGTACTCTGGAGCAGATTTAGAGAACCTTTTGAATGAATCTGCGATAACTGCAGCATTAGAGGATAGGGTAGTAATAAATAAGGAGGATCTCTCTGAAGCATATCTTAAAGTTAAACTAGGAAGAAAGAAAAAGGCTCAGGATAGGGATGAAGAAGATCTAAGGACTACAGCATATCACGAAGCAGGACACGCTGTTGTTGCGAAGTTTACACCATTCTCAGACCCTGTTGAACAAATATCCATCATATCCAGAGGAAGATCTGGTGGTGTAACGGTATATTTACCCGAAAAAGACACAAAACACCTCTTCAAAGACCAAATATTAGCCCACCTAAGAAGTGGTGTAGCTGGTAGAGCCGCTGAGGAGATCTTTGTAGGACGAATTTCTACTGGAGCAAGTGCAGACATTGAACAGGTATCCCAACTAGCAAGAGAGATGGTTACACAATATGGTATGTCTGAGAAATTGGGGATGATTAAATATGGCGATGTTGAGGAAACAAAACATCTGGGCTATGCATACGGTGGAGGTAGAGAATACAGTGAGGAATACGCGAAGATAATAGATGAAGAGATAAAGGAGTTGGTAGATAATGCGTATATAGAGGCTAAAAAGATACTTGAGGAAAAGAAGGAGTATGTAGAGAAATTAGTAGAACTTCTTTTAGAAAAAGAGGTTCTTAGTGGACAGGAATTCGAAAAGATTTTTGTTTAGGAAGAACTTTAGTATAATGAGGTATGACACTATCAAGCAAGGATAAAAAGATTTTCTTAGCTATTGATGCTAACGCTATCATTCATCGAGCTTTCCATGCATACCCTTCCAGTTTACAGACAGAAGACGGTCTTCAAGTAAATGCTGTATACGGCTTTACTACGATGCTTCTAGCAGCATTAGAAGCATTTGAACCAGATTACGTAATGTGCGCTATGGATACCCCAGAACCTACCTTTAGACATGAGATATTTGCAGATTACAAAGGCACTAGAGCACCTACAGACCAATCTTTAATTGACCAATTCCCTTTTGTTGAAGAGGTTTTAAACTCTTTCAATATCCCCGTTATCAAAAAGCCTGGTTTTGAAGCCGACGATATACTCGGAACCCTCTCAAAATTCGTAATTGATGGGAAATGGAAGGATGAAAACATCGATATGTATATCCTTAGTGGTGATAAGGACCTTTTACAGCTAGTTGCTCCCTCAGTCTTTGTGTCTCTTCCTAACGGTGGTTTTAAGAATCTTGTCATATACGATTCTAAGAAAGTTAAGGAAAAATATGGATATTCCCCAGAGCAGGTAGTTGATTACAAAGCCATTGTAGGAGACAGTTCGGATAATATCCCTGGTATAAAAGGAGTAGGGGATAAGGGAGCTATAACTTTGTTAGAGAAGTACGGTAATATAGATGAAATATATAGAAATCTTAAGGATATAGCTCCTAGACAACAGAAATTGTTTGGAGAGAGTATAGAACAGGCAGAATTCAGTAGAAAACTAGCTACCATTGAGACAAATATGAGATTGGATATAAATCTTGCTGATTGTGTATTAAAAGACTTTGATAGAACCAAGCTTACATACACATTTAAGAGATATGCCTTTAGATCGTTAATTAATAAACTAGATGACCTATTTGGAGAAGCGGAGGTTCAGACGAATACTTCTCAATTAGATATGTTTAATACAGGCAAGGTGTCCGAATTAAAATGGAGCGACATTAAGGATGTAAAGTCTAATATCTATGATTCGGACAAACTCTATATCGCATACATCTCTAAAGACGAATCTGTTGACGATACCCCCTTTCTCGTAGTGTGTGATGATAGGGATGAGATATATCTTTTCAAAGAGTATGAATGGGTGAAGAATCTTAAAAACAATATCATATTTTACAACTGGGAGGAGTTTGTGTCCGATATATCTCTTTATATGTTTGATACATCCAAAATATTTGATATTAGACTCTTTGAACACCTTATTAAATCTGAAAAGAGATCTTTTGCACTCAAAGACCTCTCTTTTGATTACAGCAATGAAGTCTTGGGGGAGAGAATTTCTCCAATGGAGTATAAGAAGGTCATAGATATACTGAAACTTACATATCAAAAACAGGTAGAGAAAGTGAATAGTATAGAGCTCTATGACTACACAAAAGACAGTATAAAAGGATATTTGGGTGTAACTAACAACTATTTAATAAATGTACTTAAACATATAGAGTTACCAATATCCTGCATATTGGCAGAAATGGAGGATAGGGGGATAGCGGTTGATGAGAAGAAGCTTCTGCTTTTGAAAAAAGAGGTAGACAAGAGACTCGAGAGTCTAAAACAGTCAATATATGATGTAGTTGGTCATGAATTTAATATTAATTCTCCAAAACAGTTAGCAGATGTTCTTTTTGTAGAACTTCAATTACCGAAAAGTCGCAAACTATCTACAAGAGAGGCTGTACTTAGAGGTATGACTGGTATGCATTCAATAATAGAGCATCTACTAGGTTACAGAGAGGTGTCTAAGATATCCTCTACCTATGTAGAACCTCTACTAGAGTTAATTAAGAGTAGTAAACAGAGTGTAGTACATACAGATTTCAAACAAATGGGTACCTCTTCTGGAAGGTTCTCATCTGTAAACCCTAATATGCAGAACATACCAGTGGATGGAGCATGGGCACCAAAAGTAAGGAAATGTTTTGTAGCACGTAAGAACTTCAATTTCATGGCTATAGATTACTCTCAAATGGAGCTAAGGATAATGGCGGATATTGCAAAAGACAGTGCTTTGACAAAGGACTTCATAGACAAATTAGATATACATAGTGCCACTGCAGCAAGGATTTTGGATAAAGATATAGAAAAGGTTACTAAAAAAGAAAGATCGTTGGGTAAAACCATTAACTTTGGAATGATTTTTGGACAAACAGCATATGGATTAGCTAGATTACTGGAGATAGATGTAGAGAAGAGTAGTGAATATATAAGGGATTACTTTGAGGCATATGTAGGAGTAGGAGAGTATATGAAAAAGATTGAAACTACTGCAAGAGATAGGGGCTATGTCCAAACAATGTTTGGCACTACACGCAATATGAGGGGACTGAAGTCTAGGAATAGGAGAATAGCATCTGCTAGTGCAAGAGAAGCTATAAATATGCCAATACAGGGTAGTGAGGCAGATATTATGAAATATGTAATGATAAAGCTACAGAGCCTGATAGACGAGAAGTACGGAGGACAGGCATTTATGCTACTTCAAATACACGATGAGATACTATTTGAAATTGAGAAATCTATACAAAAAGAATTCGAGAAAGATGCAAAGGATATTATGCTCAATAGTGTGAAGTTGGATGTCCCATTAGAATCCATGTGAGTATAGGAGATTCTTGGGATCAACTTAAATAATGTCCGAAATTGATATATAATAAAGTGTAGGTTTAGGATAGTAAATCTCATTAAATTAATTCTATCCCCAATGTTATGAAAAATCGTAATTGTAACTCAAAAGGCATATTCTGGAATTTTCTTACTCTATTCTCATTCTGTATTGGTCTAATTATGTACATAATTATTAAACAGAGGCAAAAACCCAGGAGAGAAATAGTTGAGAAAAGAGTGGGGCAAGTAAAAGTTCAAGACAAGGAAGTAAAAGAATTGATCAAACCAGGAGAGAATGTAGAGATAGTACTTACAAAGAGGCAGAAGCTGATAGTAGAAAGTGTCGCAGAGAAAGGAAAACTCTATCCTTCTGATCTTCAATTACTTCTTCCAGATATCTCAACCAGAACCATTAGAAGAGATATGGATAAGCTAGAAGAGTTAAAATTGGTTAAACAAAACGGTTCAACTAAGTCTACCTACTATACATATATTAAGTAGGACATTATGAAGAAAACTTTTAAGGAGCTTTGTGAACTATTCGATAACGTTGAGAATACAAGCTCAAGGTTGGATATGACATCATTAATGAGTGACTTTTTAAAACAGTGTACCCTCTATGATATACAGGTGATCTCCTATCTTGTACAAGGTAGGGTTGCACCAATGTTTGTAGACAAGGAATTTAACTACTCTGAGAAGAGTTTCATAAATCTTGTGGAAGGTTTCTTTAAGAGTAAGGGGAAAAGGGTAGGTTTCTCTAAAATGCGTAAAGAGATGGGTGATATAGGGGATTGTGTAGCTCAGGTATCTACAGATTTAAGAAAAAAGGTTGTGGAAAGAAGCATCGGTGAAGTGTACGAACTTCTTTGGAGAGTTGTAAATACTACTGGGTTGGGATCTGTAGAGAGGAAGGGGAATATGGTGATGGAGTTTTTACAAAGTAGTTCCAGTATTGAAGCGAAATACTTTTCAAGAATAGTGTGTGGATCTTTAAGGTTGGGGATGCATTCTAAGACAATGATGGATGTTTTTTCGTATATGGTTGTAGGTGACAAGGGGCTGAGTGAGGAGTTTAATAGGGTATACGGAGTTTCTTCTGATATTGGGTATGTTGCTAGCCTGCTTAATTCTTTCAAAAAGGATCAGGTTGAAAAGAATATTAAGGACATATCGGTTACTCCAGGTTTTCCAGTTCTTGCTCGATTGGTGGAAAGAGTGGGTTCTTTTGAAGAAGTGTTTGAAAGATTGGGCGATGAGATTTTGGTTCAGCCAAAGTTTGATGGTTTGAGATTACAAATTCATAGGTTTAGGAAAGATGATTTATTAAAACGGGAAGTCATATGGCAGAAGTTTCTGGTAGAAGAGAGTGCTGGAATGAATCTCTTTGAGAGTAGTGACGAAGGAGAGGATGTCGTTGTTAAGCTGTTTACGAGGAATCTGGAGGATGTGACAGGTATGTTCCCAGAGGTAGTGAAAGAAGCAAGGCAGGTAAAGGGAGTTAAGAACTTCATCCTTGATTCTGAGGTTTTGGGTTGGGATTACTCCAAAGACACCTTCTTAAGCTATCAAGAGACTATGCAGAGAAAGCGTAAGTATGATATAGATGTGGTCAGAGAGAGTATTCCAGTTAAATCCTTAATTTTTGATATGTTGTATTTGAATGGAAAGGATCTCACAACTATTGATACAGATAAGCGAGTAGAGAAAATGGAGAAGATCTTTGGAGGTAAGAAAGGGAGTATAGAGGTGGCAGAGACATTAAGAGTAGGCAAAGTTGAAGAGTTGAAAAAATCTTTTGATAATTATGTTAATAATAAGGGGTTGGAAGGTGTGATAGTTAAGCAGATAAAGGGAGGGTATAGGGCAGGTACTAGAAATTATGAGTGGATTAAGTTGAAAAAGAGTATGGAGAATGGGATGGTTGATACAGTAGACTTTGTAGTAGTAGGGTACTATATGGGCTCAGGAAGAAGATCTCAGCTTGGAATAGGAGCTTTGTTGGGTGCAATATACAATGAGGAGAATAACACATATGACGCAATTTGTAAGATAGGTACGGGTATTTCAGATGAATTGTTCAAGAGAATTATCACAGATCTCAAACCTTTGGTAGTTTCGGATATCCCAAAAAAGGTTGTAGTAAGCGAATTACTTAAACCCGATGTTTGGGTAATTCCAAAGTTTGTGATAACTACTGATGCTGATGAAGTCACGAGAGATATTAGTAAGGATAAGAATGGTGTAGGAAATGGCTTGTCTTTGCGGTTTCCTCGCTTAGTAGAGTGGGATAGAGATAGTAGTTTGGAGAATGTCACAACAGTGAGAGATTTGACCGCTATTTTCGAATCAAAACGGGATTAATGCTAGTATCAGAAAGTACTTGCGTGCTAGTACTAATTGTGCTAAAATCACCCACGAGTTTGGGAGAACGATAGTCAGGTAATTATAGAAATTTTCTAGAATTGTACTTGAGTAAGCGATAGAAACTATATCGTATATTGTGTCCCGCTCACAGCTCCTTAAAAGTTGAAGAGTGGTAGGAAATCAAAAATTTTGATTTTCGTGTAGTGCTTTTTTAGTCCTACACAATTCATTTGAAATTAAATCCAATTATAACGTTGATTGGTCAGAGTTAAATCTGTAAAGTTGGATATTAAATTATCCTTTGTGTTCATAATAAGTAATACAAAAAACGTTTTTCAATGAGAGTTTGATCATAGCTCAGGATGAACGTTGGCTGTGTGCCTTAGGTATGCAAGTCGAACGATCCTTGAGAAATTTCTGAAGCTTCGGCTGATGATTTTTCTCTCTGGATAGTGGCAAACGGGTGAGTAACGCGTAGGTAACCTGCCTCGAAATTGGGAATAGCTCACCGAAAGGTGGGGTAATACTCAATAGTCTCTAATCACGTGAGTGTTTTAGAGTAAAGTTTCGGCGTTTCGAGAGGGGCCTGCGTCCTATCAGCTAGTTGGTGAGGTAAAAGCTCACCAAGGCTAAGACGGGTAACTGGTGTGAGAGCACGGACAGTCACCATGGAACTGAGACACGGTCCATACTCCTACGGGAGGCAGCAATTAGGAATCTTGCGCAATGGGGGCAACCCTGACGCAGCGACACAGCGTGGAGGAGGAAGGTCTTAGGATTGTAAACTCCTTTTATGAGGGAAGAATAGATGACGGTACCTCATGAATAAGTACCTGCTAACTACGTGCCAGAAGCATCGGTGATGCGTAGGGTACGAACGTTATCCGGAGTCATTGGGCGTAAAGAGATGCGTAGGCGGTTTAGTAAGTCTCGAGTTAAAGACCATGGCTCAACCATGGGAAAGCTTTGGATACTGCTAGACTTGAGATATAGAGGGGTGAATGGAATTCCTAGTGGAGTGGTGAAATACGTTGATATTAGGAGGAACATCAGTGGCGAAGGCGATTCACTGGCTATATTCTGACGCTAAGGCTCGAAAGCGTGGGTAGCAAAACGGATTAGATACCCGTGTAGTCCATGCCGTAAACGATGGATGCTAGGTGTTTGACACAACTATTTAATGTCTTCGGATTTTTAAGTAGAAGTGTTAAGTGCCGCAGTTAACGCGTTAAGCATCCCGCCTGGGAAGTACGGCCGCAAGGCTAAAACTCAAATGAATTGGCGGGGACCCGCACAAGCGGAGGAGCGCGTGGTTTAATTCGATGGCAATCGAAGAACCTTACCAGGGTTTGAAATGTATCTGCATGCCCCTAGAAACAGGGGAGGCCTTCGAGGGTGATACACAGGTGCTGCATGGCCGTCGTCAGCTCGTGTCGTGAGATGTAGGGTTAAGTCCCGAAACGAGCGCAACCCCCATCCTATGTTACAAGTGTCTTAGGAAACTGCCTCGGTAAAACGGGGAGGAAGGAGGGGATGACGTCTGGTCCGCATAGCCCTTATGTCCTGGGCGACACACGCGCTACAATGGTCGGTACAACGGGCAGCCAAGCCGTAAGGCGGAGCTAATCCTAAAAAGCCGATCTCAGTTCAGATTGTGGGCTGAAACTCGCCCACATGAAGTTGGATTCGCTAGTAATCGCAGATCAGCCATGCTGCGGTGAATACGTTCTCGGGTCTTGCACACACCGCCCGTCAAGCCATGGAAGTAGGTGATACCCGAAGGTGTCTTGCTGTTTACAG
>Ga0255368_10130_pt1 | contig 16135 bp, 13 predicted proteins | sample ANMaggSeSYBR01E6_FD_182094 | JGI IMG/M metagenome (GOLD analysis project Ga0255368, IMG submission 182094) | Sediment cell enrichment communities from methane seep in Santa Monica Basin, California, United Staets - ANME aggregate JGI... | ecosystem: Environmental > Aquatic > Marine > Cold seeps >...
ATCCGCACACGCTGCTCCCATTGCAAGCAAGTCGATTATCACGATATTGCTGTCAACACACTAGTACGCAAGACCGTATTCAGTGATCACAGTCAGATGATGCGATATCTGGTCGAGAACATCGATGTGGATGAGACAATCTCAGAAGAGGAGATGTCAATATCTGTCCTTCAGGAGCTGCGTGGGTATGTATATGATGGCATCACTACATACGAATTATGTAGAGTGCTGAAGGAATACTTTGGTGTAGTTGCTGTTTACTGTTGCGATCTAATTCAAAAAATGAAAATTGAATTAGACATGTATTGTCCTGATCACAGGCATCTTTATTTTGTGGAAGCTTGATGTGATTAAAATACATGCATGACCTATTATATTTTTAGAAGAGTTTATTCTAAAAAACTATATATAGTTAAGAGATTGAATTTTATGACCAATCATTTAATAGAACATTGGGTTATTTTGTGGGGGTGCATATATGGAAAACAGTTGGGTACTAAGGATGGGAATAGTACTTCTATTAATCGCAGTTGCGTATTATTTTTATCCTGCAGGACTGTAAGAAAGCATTTCCAAGAGATGATATAATACATTGTTGGAGTTACTACAGAGTAACTCAAAAAATAAATTCTATTTTTTACTTTTTAATCTGATGAAGTAGGTAATATCAAATCTCACACACCTCTCATTATAATGAGTATTATAACATTAAAAGTATATTCGATAAGTTAATATACCATTAATTGATTATTATATATTAAGAACTATGTGTGTTTACAACACCGGTGGTACGGTGTGAAACGCGAACACTGTGGTGGTGGTGGTTCTTACCCCATAACTAAAAGAGAGGGGATTTTGCTCCCACTTCGTCCCCTCTGTTTTTAGCTCAAACATTGAATGGGACAAGCCTTACAGGAATATAGAAAGGTCAGTCCCCTATCCCCGACATTCCTCTTTTTATCCTGGCATCAACTTTCGCGTCAACCATCTGTGCGAATTCATGTCTCATCGATGATTTCAATTGCTCGAACTCCTTCTTCATCTGTTCATTCTCTTCACGCAACATCCTGTACTCTTCACTCTCAATGGTATGAACTTCAGTATCTTCAATTGCCAGGAATGGTAGATACTTGATATACTTCTTCTTGAGAGCTTCCGGATCTGCACGGTAGTATGCTTCATGTGTGCCACTGATCTTGTGACCCATCAAGAAGTCTACGAAGAAGATGTCAGCACCTGCATTGAGTAGCGTGGTGTTGAAATACTTCCTCATATTGTGGCTGCGGATATCACGCCATTTTCCGGCCTTGTGGCCTTCATGAAGATTGAGTCGCTGATAGAAGTCCATGACCATCCGGGTGTTCATTTGTCTGTCCGTCTCATCTCCAGATTCCTGGAACTTCCTACCGGCAGTGTCAGAAATGAATAAGAAGTTGTCATCATCATACACTTTCCTTCCCATTTCCGTGTGCTTCCGGTAAGGACCCCCTGTCCTGTCGCAATCTCGCTCTCTCCATTCAAGATATCGTTTGACTGCTCGGGATGCTTCAGGACTCAAGAATGTAATATAATCATAGTGTACCTTTGTCCTGTGAACGTGAAGTGTCGTGATTTCTGTATCAGGATCATATCCTTTTTTGAACTGCCCCACTCGCAGATTGACGATTTCATTTACACTGAGCCCAGCGGAACATCCACACAACACTATTGCTTTGTTCCGGAGGGTTGACAGCTCTAGAATCTCCTGTATTGTCTCTCGAGTCGGGACATACTTGTCATGAACAAGTTTCAGGTTTCTCGACCCCTTCCCTGTATTTGGGAGATCAATATCGAAGTTCCGATAGAAGGATTTGACAGCTGCCATGTACGTCTCAATACTTTTGTCAGCATATCCATTATTTTGTAAATTCTTACGGAACTTTACCATGTGCTGTTTAATTCTGCGCTCACGGGGGAGTTTACCTTCCTTGATATCTTCCTCAGCTTCGAGGATGAGTTGTTCGGGATTCAGTCTTGTGATCTCGGTATATGTGCGCAAGGCGAGTCCATACCGTTCCTTAGTTCCTTGTGAATACTGCTGTGTATCGAACCAGTCTTCAATCATATAGTCATTGAGAATATCATCGAGGTATGACATAATATGTATTTACGTAAAAAAAGGTTAAAAAAGTTCGCATCTGCAAACACTGAAAATTCCCTCCGAAGGGAATTGCATCAATTCACTTAGATCCTTTGAAAATCCTTCATCCATAAATATCACTCCTTTTCTACAAGTGCTGTGCTAAGATATCTCTCTCCTGTATCCGGAAGAATAACAACTATCATTTTACCTTCATTTTCCTTCCGTCTTGCAACATCCAAAGCTGCAAAAAGAGCCGCTCCCGATGAGATGCCTGCGAGGATCCCTTCCTTTTTGGCAAGTTCACGTGTCGTCTCAAAGGCATCTTCATTACTGACCGTTACAATTTCGTCAATGATGTCCATGTTCAACACATCCGGCACGAAACCGGCACCTATGCCCTGTATCATATGTGGTCCCGGACTGCCGCCGGAAAGTACTGCTGAATCCTTTGGTTCCACAGCTATTGCTTTAAACCCGGGCTTACGAGACTTTAGTTCTTCTGAAACACCTGTGATGGTTCCTCCGGTCCCAACGCCTGCTACCAGTATATCGACCTTTCCTCCGGTATCATCCCATATCTCCCCAGCTGTAGTGCAGCGGTGGATATCAGGATTTGCCGGATTCATGAACTGATGTGGAATAAAAGAATTCGGAATCTCCTTTCCAAGCTTTTCCGCCTCCTCGATGGCTCCCTTCATACCATTAGGACCAGGTGTAAGCACTATCTCTGCTCCAAGGACCTTTAATATGTTCCTTCTCTCGGCACTCATGGTCTCAGGCATTGTCAATATAAGTCTGTAACCTTTAGTTGCACAAACAAAAGCCAGCCCGATACCTGTATTTCCGGAAGTTGCCTCGATGACTATGGCTCCGTTTTTCAGCACTCCCTCCTGTTCTGCGGTCTCTATCATGTTCAAAGCGATACGGTCCTTGACAGAGCCCAGAGGATTAAAAGCTTCCACTTTCACAAGGACAGTAGCATGACATCCTTCAGTTATCTTGTTCAAGCGTACAAGCGGTGTCTTTCCAACAGTTTTTGTTATATCTTCGTAAATCTTCTCCATATCAAAACCCCCATAAATTTAAATCTTTAAAATTATCACTGTCCTTTCAGGAAGATGATTTCTTGAAAATAAGTTTTGGCTCTTCTATCAGTACTTTAGTGTCTGCCGGCACTGACCTTGTTAACCAGACATTACCGCCGATGACGGAACGTGTTCCTATGACGGTATCTCCGCCAAGTATAGTTGAATTGGAATATATCACTACATTGTCTTCTATCGTGGGGTGTCTTTTAATATCGCGAAGTATCTCCCCCTCTTCATCCCTTGGGAAACTAAGGGATCCAAGAGTAACCCCTTGATATATCCGTACATTATCCCCTATTACCGTGGTCTCTCCTATGACCACTCCCGTTCCATGGTCTATGAAAAACCCTTTTCCGATCTTTGCGCCTGGGTGGATATCAATACCAACCTCGTTATGGGCATATTCGGTCATAATACGTGGAAGGATTTTAATATCCTGTTCATTTAACTCATGAGCTATCCTGTATACCATAAGAGCAAAAATCCCCGGATAACTGAAAATGATCTCATCGTAACTTTTTGCAGCTGGGTCATAATCATAGGCTGCAATAATGTCAGCAGCAAGAAGTCTCCTGATCTGTGGCATCTTGTTTAACAGCATGACAGTTTCTTTCTGTCCTTTTTCAATGCACCCGGCACAATCCTCTTCTGTGCGATGGCATTCATGAAGAATACTATTAGTCACCTGTTTTGACAGTTTTTCGAAAAGTTCAGTTATCTCGCTTCCAATGTGGTATATAAGATTGCTTCTTTCAACCGTCTGGTCACCAAAATAACCCGGGAAAAGCACATCCTTAAAGAGATCGATTATCTCAACAATGGAGTCCCTTGAAGGTATGACCGCTGAATCAATATGCTCGAAACAACCTTTATTTGAGCAGCTGTTTACAACGGAATCGATGATCTCCGGCAATTTTGAACGATAGTTCATTCCCATGATGGAATATTGTATCGAACATCGTTCTATTTTTTTGTCTAACATATTCCGTATCTACTCCTCAAATATCATCTCGGTTTAATATATTTAAAAACAAAACTTAATTTGGAATTAACCGCAGTTAAATATTGAACCTTTAATAATCAAAATTGTTAACCACACCCCTATAATTTAATGTGGCATACTTTGATTTAAGCATTATGACATATTTTGCCGGTTTTATATGAAAGCTTAGAAAGAATTCCAGAATATTTTTAAGCTCAAAATCTAATTGTTATGTATGATATTGTGGAGATCGTTCTCATATTTTTTAATGATCTTACTTTTCATCTCATGTATGGGCTGTATCTCAGATGATGTTTCATCAAACAATAATGGTCAGTATGTCGATCAAGTTCTTCCTGAACCTGATGTTGATACCCATAATGTAAGCCTAAATAAAACGGCTGTTCTTGACATTGAGAACGGCTATTCTCTGAAGTTACTGGAAATAAACAGGAATGAGAATTATGTTCGTTTCTCCTTTACAAAAGAAGGTCAGGAATATTTAACCTTTAAATTGATCACTGGTAACACATATAGTATAAAGGACCCAAACGGGGAATACGCTGTCTACTCAGTGAATGTGGATAAAATCCACGATAACAGTTTTCTTATCGACCTTACCTATACGACAAAGGCTGCTATCGCTCGGGAGGTTCAGGTTTCAGATGCTGATCTCCAGAAAGTACCTGAGCTTAGTATTGGCAGTGACACTATAACTCGATATTATGAGTGGGAATATGGTGGTACGAAATTCAGTATGGCGGCTGAGTATTACAAAAACAGCTATGAGGTATATTCTGAAAGAACCAGATCCCGTGATTTTGACCAGTTCGTAACAGATACATATGATGATATGTTAATATCCCAACTTACTTCCCAGATGGAGGAAATGGCCCATGATGGTGGTTATGGAGAAAATGATATCCCCTACATAACCATGGCCTTTGTGCAATCGCTTCCATATGTAAGCGATAGTGCTTCAGCTGGTTATGATGAATATCCGAGGTTCCCATTCGAAACACTCTATCATGGTGGCGGTGACTGTGAAGATTCTTCGATACTGCTTGCAGCTTTGCTCTATGATATGGGCTATGGTGTAGCCCTTCTCGAACTTCCCGGGCACATGGCAGTAGGTGTGAAAGGTGACGCGGACCTCTCTGGAAGCTATTACGACTATGACGGTACAAAGTATTTCTATCTGGAACCCACGAATTCCGGTTGGGATGTGGGTGTTATCCCGGATGAATACAAAAATGAGAGTGTAATTATAACCCCTATCGGATCAGTTTCTCCTGAATTGCGGCTCACATTTACCGGTGCTGGTGAGAAGAATTCCTATCAGACCTCTGTAGATCTGGAGATCACGATAGAGAACGTTGGTTCAATTACTGCTGAAGATGTGGTGATCTACACAGCTCTTGAGAGCACGGATGAAGGAATGGTCTGGGACCAGATCAAAAGTGATACTATACCATCAATTGTTCCGGAAAGCAGTATCACCTACTCCGTCTCCGGATTGAAGGTGCCTGCTAGTGAAAGTTATCGTGTGGGTATTACAGCATGGGGTTCTAACGTCAATTCCGAATATATCTCTAGTGAATGGACATCTTCTTAAAAAAGGGAAATATCAAGTAAGGCACATATTTTTCAAGCCTTAAAAGAAAAACAGGATAATGCCTATAATTGCTAGCATGATGCCATTCTGCATGATGAGGGAGACTGTCATGATCTTCAAACCTAGTTCTGGTCTAAATATCCCTGTGTAATATGGAAGCATGCTCTTTATTCTTGGAACACTTGCCAGCACTCTCCCCACCAGAAGGGCGAGAATGATATCCCTTGTGCTAAGCATTTGGGCAGAGAGGAGATTTCCGGCGATCGTATATGCGGCTATATTACTGGCAAACCATCCTGCAATTATTGGCAGGCCTTCCGATGGCACATAATTGACAAGAAAAGAGCTTTTCATAATATCTGCTATCAGATCGAATATTCCTGTTTCCATTAACTGGAAAATAGCTATTGACACAACTGTTGTCGTCAAGGCCATTCTCATTACCGTTCGCTTTGACCTTCTCAGTGCTGTCAAGGATGCCTCTCTCAACGTTTTCTTTTCAATATCAGTATTAAGTGTGCCCGATGTTCTCGGTTTGAGGAGCAGTCGTGCTGCTACTAAGGCTATAAGTGTTTTCACAAAACCTATGAGCACTACAATTCCCAGATAGATCAATCCTGTTGTTCCCAGCAGTGCGACTATTATGGGGAGAAGGTCCCTTGAAAGCACAATACTTGAGGGGAATGAATTCACCATTGTTGCTATAATGGTCTCTTTCCTGTCTATGTGTTCATCATAGTGCAATTTTGCTATCATGGAATTTCCTGCTGCAGAAGACCCAAAGGATGTGAGGAAACTGACCCCAATTTCCTGTCTCAGATGGCCAAAATGCATAAGAGGGGAAGCAAGACATCCAAATTTATTCACCCATCCCATTTCAACCAGAATTGCCATGGCAAGTGTTCCTATAACTATCGGAGGGAGGACCTTTATAAGATATTCAAAAGCGAGAATAAGTGCATCTATCCACATTTGCGGAACAATTGATCATATCGTTTAAGAGCTTTACGCAATCAATTTTTTCTGGTTTTCTTAAGGTCTCACATTTCAGCAAAATTATCCAGAAGACTGTCAAGAAAGCTTTCCTTATAGAGGATAAGTAATTCAGCCACACGTTCAGGTTCATTTAGAATAAAATGGCTTTCTCTTCCATTTTTTATCTTTGTTATTACTTATCCTCTCAGCAGCTTGTTCAGATGCCAGGAAGTTGTTGATGGTGCCAGTCCGATAGCATTAGAAAGCTCTCCATTGTTCATACCTTCATTTTGGAGTAAATTGATCAACTTATTAGTTAAATTATGGAGGCCGGTATAATAACAATTCTGGTACATTTCTCGAAATGTTCGGATGATCAGGAATTTTCTATGCATATTCAAATAGTTGGCACTATCCCATCGAAATATTAATTATAAAAGGAAGCTTTTCATACTTCATACACCTTTAAAGAACAAAAGAACATAATGTTCGCCAATAAAATTAAGATCTGATCAAAATGAAACTCTATAGTACCAATCTCAAAGCAGACGAAGTATCCTTCGAAACTGCTCTTATTACAGGTCTTGCTCCGGATAAAGGCCTTTACATGCCAAAAGATCTCCCCCATTTCTCAGAGGAAGAGCTTACTTCCCTTAAAGATGAGCCATATCCTGAGATAGCCTTTAGGCTGCTCAGCAGGATCCTTGAAGGTGAGATAGATGAAGCATCATTAAAAGAGATCACATATGATGCTTACGACTACGATGTTCCTCTGGAGGAAGTGGATGAGAACACATATATAATGAGGCTTGATCGTGGACCCACTGCTTCATTCAAGGACTTTGCAGCCCGTATGATGGCAAGGCTGATGCAGTACTACCTTAAAAAAGAGAATAAGAACCTGACAATTCTAACGGCTACTTCCGGAGATACCGGCAGTGCTGTAGCTCATGCATTCTACGGTCTTGATAACATAAAGGTGATCGTGCTCTTCCCTGAGACCGAAGTATCAGACCGTCAGAGAAAGCAGATGACCACCCTTGATGGCAACATCTCTGCCATTGCAATGGACGGGAAGTTCGATGACTGTCAGGCATTGGTCAAACAGGCTTTTGCAGACCCTGACCTTAAGCACCTGAACCTTTCATCAGCAAATTCTATCAATATAGGCAGACTTATCCCACAATCCATTTACTATTTCTATGCCTACCTTAAGCTTCGGGAGTTCCCGGAAGAGATCATCTATTCCATTCCTTCAGGAAATTTCGGTAACATGATGGGATGTGTGTTCGCAAAGAAAATGGGTGTGCCAATTAAGAAGATCCTTGCTTCTGTGAACGAGAACGATGAAGTGCCTGTTTTCTTCAACACAGGTAAGTACTCCAAGATCGAACCTTCAAGAAACTGTATCTCAAATGCAATGAATGTCGGTCATCCAAGCAATCTTGCCAGATTGGTAACGATATATGGTGGTGAAATGGATGAGACCGGCCACATAAATAAGATGCCTGATATGGATATTCTTAACAATGATATCTTTTCTACATCAGTTACCGATGAGGAAACAACAGCTATTGTCAGGGAATTCTATGAGGACTATGGCATTTTCATTGAACCCCATGGAGCAGTCGGAATAAAAGGACTTCTGGATTACAGGGCAGTTTCCAATGACGATACACTGGCTATAACACTCGAGACTGCTCACCCGGCAAAGTTCCCTAAAGAAGTGATGTCTGCAATAGGTGTTGATCCTGAACCACCCCAGACACTCAAGGATGTCGAGTCAAGGGAAGAATTCATGGAATTTTTGGAAGCTGACTATGAGCAGTTCAAGAACTACCTGAAGGAAAAGCTTGACTAAGCTTCTCCTTTTGGCTATCATTCCCTATTTTTGTTATTTTTAGAGGTATAACCCTTCTGGATCAGCCAGATGGCAATATGTTCTAGCATTTTTTATACATACCAGATATTGATATATCCAGATTAACGGGTTTAAAAATATGCTCTCGAGTTTAAGTGAACGTTCTTCGTATCTCGAAAACAACAAATCAAAAAATAAACTCAAAAATAAATTCAAGAAAAAATAAGATGATATGAAAAGCAAAAATTGCTATTCATATACTTATTTCAGGAAACCCTTTCTCTCAAGCCACTCGACCTGTGGTCTTGTATATTTCCATATTACTTCTGCTTTTGAATCCTGGAAGTCCCATGGTGTGATGATAACAATATCGCCTTCACGTACCCACATTCGCTTTTTCTTTGAACCAGGGATACGTCCCATTCTTACGATACCATCCATACACTGGAGGGTAACTCTTTTTCCTCCGAGGAGGGCACTTACGGTTGCAAGTATCTCATTGTTCTCTCTTCGTGGAGTCCTAACTCTTGTGACAGCTGGAGCATCTGTCTTGCTACCACGACCTCCACTAGTCTTTTTCATATTACTTCTATAATTAGCCAGATTAATTCCTCTTTAGTTTAATGAAAATTCTGAAAATTTTAGACACATTTCACTCAGATAATAGGTTCAATACCTCAAAAAATTGAGGTGATATTCACCGCCTTAAGAGCATTTTCGATCTTTAAGGACCCATACAATTCATTATTGAAAATGAGATGATTTTGAATAACAAATCATAATCGTCTTTTTTAGTTATAAAATCCATTCAATGTATATAAAGTCAATTGAAGAAGTTGGATGATTCAACTCTTATCTCATGATATTTAGGTATTTTGTTGCCATCAAAGCACATTTTCAGGCTTAAACCCATCCTTCTTCCTCATATATTCTCATACCTTTGTCCATTATCTGCCTGATATTTTCAAAAACAGCGTTATCGAACCTTTTTATGTGGAAACAAGACTTGCCTTTAAGAAGATGAAACAGTTCTTCAGGAACATCAGCGAATCTATTTCTGTGTGTGTATATGGGTGAGAAATAGAATCCAACGTGATATTTCTGTATAATGATGGAAGCAAAGAACATCTCTTTCTTCTTTGTTCTCCCAATCTGCACAGGTTTTGTTCCGTAAATATCGTATCGTCTGCTCTCATCTATTTTTACAGAGAGGGGTGGCACATAAGAAGAAATAATAACTCTAAGTTCATTGAAGATCTTCTGCTTTTCATCTTCCATAGTGAACAATTGACTGTTTGTTAAATAAATATATTCACTAATTTTCGATCTCAGGACTTTATAAATGTCCCTTTCCTATATTCTTCAAAAGCTATCTCTAACTCTTCCTGTGTGTTCATCACAATAGGGCCATACCATGCAACCGGCTCATTGAGTGGTTTTCCTGAAATAAGCAAGAAGCGAGCGCCTTCATCTCCAGAAGTGACTGAGATGCGGTCTCCATCATTAAACATGATAAGATTCTCGGGACCAATGGAAGATGAATTGTCAAGGTCTGAATATTCAGCATCTTCTACTTCATAAGCATAGGTGTATTCATTTTCATCAAAAGAACCGTTTCCCTTCATCACATATGCAAAGACGGTATATCCCATTTTAGTGGAGTGTTTGAATACTGTATTAGCTGGAATTGTCACATCTATATATTCAGGATCAGTGACAATGTCCTGTACAGGGCCTTTATTTCCTTCTATTTCCCCGCAAATAACCTTTACGCGAACATCATTATCTAATATCACTTCCGGTATCTGTTCGCTTTTTACTTCCCGATACCTTGGCTCCATCATCTTATGGGATGCCGGCAGGTTAGCCCATAACTGGAATCCCCACAGGCTGCCATCGGATTCACCTTTTGGCATTTCCTGATGAATTATCCCGCTTCCGGCAGTCATCCACTGTACATCCCCTGAATTGATCACACCTGAATTTCCCATGCTGTCACCATGTTCTATTTTTCCTGACAACACGTAGGTTATGGTTTCTATGCCCCTGTGAGGATGCCAGGGAAATCCCATTAAAAACTCATTCGGATCGTTCGAATGAAAGTCATCAAGCAAGAGAAAAGGATTCAGTTGAGGTGCCTGATTAAAACCAAAAGCTCTTTTCAGGTGTACTCCTGCTCCTTCAATGGTCGGCCTGCTCTTTATTATTTTATTTATAGATCTTGTAGTACCCACATAAATTCCCCATAATACATGTTTGTCTTATATTATATGTTGTTAATGCAGAACAGATCGATCGTCTGAATCAATAGATTTATATTGTGCAGATATGTAATTCAATTAAAGTTGAAATACTTGCAAGTTAATGTCTATTAGCTATAGCAGCAAGAACGGAACGATGTCTATGAAAACAAAATCCTGTATCACAAAAGAACCACAAGCATTGGGGGGTTTTGAAAAGTATCTGACCTTATGGATCTTTTTTTGTATAATTGCAGGAATACTGGTTGGTAGCTTTGCTCCAGGTCTTGCTCTCTATTTGGACAGTCTTTCCATTTATGTAGGGGATGCACCAGTCGTTTCGATTCCTATTGCAATTTGTCTCTTCTTCATGATGTATCCCATTATGGTCAAGATAGATTTTGGTGAAATAGTTGAAGCCGGAAAGAACTTCAAGCCCGTGGGATTGACATTGGTCATAAACTGGCTTATAAAACCGTTCACCATGTATGCGATTTCGGTCTTCTTTCTTGGAACTCTCTTCCTCGGATTTATCGGACCGGAAGCCACTGATCTTGTCAAAATACCATTTGGTCTCGATCTATCTGTAGGTTCAGTATATGGGGACGGAACTGTAGTTCTCATAGATGGGATTAAAATGCTGGAGATCCCTCTCTGGAAAAGTTATCTTGCTGGTTGTATCCTTCTTGGTATAGCTCCCTGTACGGCTATGGTACTTGTTTGGGGTAATCTTGCAAAAGGAAATGATTGCCACACTCTGGTAATGGTAGCAGTAAATTCTCTGGTAATGCTTTTATTTTATGGTCCTCTCGGTGGATTCCTTCTTGGTGTAGGAAATCTTCCAATTCCCTGGCAAGCACTTGCCTTGTCTGTAGGTATTTATGTTGCTCTGCCACTTTTATCAGGCTATCTATCCAGGAAATTGATCATCCGGGTAAAGGGGGAAGAGTGGTTCAATACTAAATTCGTACAACTACTTACGCCGGTCAGCATAACAGCTTTACTGGTGACTTTAGTAATGCTCTTTACTTTCAAAGGAGATGTAATGCTCACACAGCCACTGACAATACTCTGGATTGCTATTCCGCTTTTCATACAGACATGTGTAATCTTCTTGCTGGGTTATGTTCTTTCGAAGATGAGCGGTCTTTCTTATGAAGATGCAGCACCTACTGCCATGATCGGTGCTTCCAATCATTTTGAAGTGGCTATTGCAACTGCAACTATCATATTTGGTCTGTCTTCAGGAGCTGCTCTTGCCACTGTTGTAGGTGTCCTGATAGAAGTTCCTGTAATGCTGATGCTTGTCAGGTTCTGTCTGAGAACAAAAGGATATTTCAGTTAATTCTAGCATCCTTTTTTTTCAGATCGGACTGAACAGATGAAAAGTTTATACGTTCCTAACACCAACATTAAACGAACATAAATTTTGTAATGTTAGGTGATAGTATGCAAGTTATCTCTGTAAACCCTGAACTGTGCACTAATTGTGAGATATGTGTAGAACTTTGTCCGATGTCAATAATACTTCCTGGTCCGGAAGGTGGAACTCCTTACAGTCCAGAAGAAGCAGCTGCCTATTGTGCCAAATGTGGACACTGTGAAGTGTTCTGTCCTGAGGGTGCAATTTCCACTTTGTTCGACTCGACCTACTATCAACTTCAGGATGATAGTTTTCCTTCTCTTACATCATCAGAGATCGGTAAATATATGGTGATGCGGCGCTCTGTCAGAAGCTACAAGGATGAAAATGTCGAGAGGTCTACAATTGAAGAAATACTTGATATTGCACGCTATGCTCCTTCCGGGATGAACAATCAGCCAGTGCATTGGACCATTGTCCACGACCCGGAGGAAGTAAAGAAGATAACTTCTTTGACCATTGACTGGATGCGTGAAGTCATCGCTGATGATATTGATCATCCCCTCAAGCCACTGATGCCCACTCTGATCACAGCTTATGAAAATGGCGTTGACCCTATATGCAGGGGAGCTCCGCATTTGGCTTTTGCTCACACTGAGGCCGAGAATCCGACTGGTTATACCGATAGTATAATAGCACTTTCATGGTTCGAGCTTGCAGCACAGGCATTCGATATCGGCACATGCTGGGCTGGTTTCCTTGCTATTGCCGCAACATCCTACAAACCACTCATAAATGAGCTGGACCTTCCGCAAGGCCATGTGGTGCAATACAGTATGATGTTCGGTCATCCTGAGCATAAGGTCAATGGTATTCCGGGCAGGGAACCTGCGAGAGTTACCTGGAAATGAGTGCAAATAATATCAAAAAGTTTATAAAAATAAGATAAATAGTTGGAGAATGGACTCACAAGAGCCCTTTCTCCAAATAATATTCATCCCTTGCAGCAACGAATGTTTTCAAATTCTCAAGGGATGTATGTGGTGCCAGTCCGCAACCGGGTGCGAGAATATCTACTCCATCCTCTATGCACTGTTTTGCTTCTTCTTTTACCTCTTCGGGCTTCATCCCAAGAAGTGTGTGAACAGGTGAAACATTCCCTATCAGGCAGGCATTGTCACCGATGGCATTTTTTGCATATTGAATCTCTACCTTTTCTTCTATGCTTATCCCATCGAAACCAGAGATCGCAACTTTCTCGAGGATATCGGCAGAATCTCCGCACATATGGGCTATGGTCTTTCCTTTGATCTTTTGGTTAAGCCTTTTGTATTCCGGAAATATCATGGTTTCAAAGAATTGAGGTGGGATCAATTCTGGTCCTGCTTCTGAATCAGGTATGCATACAACATCAGCCCCGCGTTCCAGGAGTGCATTTGAATATTCTATGCAAATATCAGTACTGAAGGTTATCAGTTCTTTGATGGTTTCGGGGTTTGAAATGAACCACATGAGGTAGTTCCTCACACCAACAAGCGATAAAGTAATAGCAGCTGGTCCGAGGTGACCTGCAATTATTGGTATATCTTCATCAGCTCTCTTCTTGATGATCTCAGTGGCATCCAGAATGGTCTTGATCCTTTCAGACTCAAGGAAATTCTCAGGCACTGTCAGGTCTTTCACATCATCGACGGTCGCAAAAGGAAAATCGTTGATGGAAGGTTGTGTGTCAAATGTCCCTTCTCCCATGGTACACCCTAATGTCTGGGCAATAGCAGTACCATCGAATGGGTAGCGTATACCTTCCAGACCTGCTACCTCATGTCCTGCAATGGCGAGTGTGGCCATTTTCTCAGAATTAAAATGTGCTTCCGGCCACTGTGTACCCGAGGCTTGCATAAGATCAATGGTCCCTGTCTGTGTAACTGCACAGACGGGTACTTTGTCGACTTCTTTTCCTTCAAGCGATCGGATGAATCTTTCCTTTGGTGTAATATCTGTCAAGTGAAACCCTCCTTTATTCGATCTGAGCTAACATTCCTGTGTAAATAGTTCAATATAGGTTAATATGTAATAATTAGTTCTATATAATTTCGGGCTCTGAACTACTTTAAATTTGTGATTCGCAAGGTCTTTTTAATGCCTTATATTTAATGGAATAAAATGAATTTTTTTAAAGATACTCTCTACTAAATGGGACCGAATGCTGTGGCTGATAAGTTGCTTACTCTCAGTTATAAAATAAGGTGAATATTAACTATGTGGGATAAATGTTGTTTGTTATAACGTATGACCTCAACTTCTTTTAGCTTCCAGAGGATAAGAGTTTTCCATTTTCCTCCCATAACATCAAGGGCTGCTTCCACAGGTCAGTGATACTCTTTGTTGGTCTTTATATTGAGTAGTTTCTTATCGTTTTATTTTGCCTCACTCAAGTATATTTTTTGTTAGTAACTACTTAGAAAGTCTGTATGGGGTATATGTACATTGAGTGTATTTTGTTCGCAGGACAAGTACAGTAATGTTTGTGATTTCTTCAACGATCTCTTTAGGATAACTAATATGATGAACACAGGTCCAACTTACTGGAACCTGTGTAATTGGGCTTGCACCGAGAGATGATGAATTTGATGACGAAAGAATACAAACTACGAAAAAACCGGCCATAACATGATTTGGTTGTTGAAAACTACCTTTCTGACTCTTTAGGAATAAAAGTAGACCTTGTGCCCCAAAAAAACCCAAAAACCAAATTTAGGGAATATATTGAATGAGGCAATGCCAGTATGAAAAATGTTTCACTCCAGGAAGGGAGCAAATAAATCTGTAAGAAACAGGTACACGTTAACATGACCGAACTGCAAGAAGATTATCTCGATCAAACGGCACTTATAGAAATGGCGAACCTGATAGTTTCCAGAGATGGAAAGAACATACTGGATTCCATCGATCTTCGAATAGAGCAGGGTGAGAACGTGGCCATTGTGGGACCCAATGGATCCGGAAAATCATCCATAATAAAAGTTATAACCGGTGATTATCGGCCCCGTGCTGAACGTGATATGAGCTTTCGCATACTTGGCAGGGAAAGATGGAACCTGCCCGAGCTCAAGAATCTGATGGGAATTGTGTCCGGAGACCTTCAGTTCAATTACGCCAGAAGTATATGTGGCTTCGACGTGGTACTCTCAGGTTTTTTCAGCAGCATAGGTATATATTCGAACCATAAGGTAAAGCCGGAAATGATAGAGACCGTATTTGAGGTCATGAAATTCCTTGAGATATCTCCTTTATGCGACAAACTGATATCCAAAATGTCAACTGGGGAAGCCAGAAGGCTGCTAATAGCAAGAGCACTGGTTCACAATCCCAGGGTACTTGTGCTTGATGAACCTGCCAACAGCCTTGATATAAAGAGTCATCACAAGTTCCGGGAAACCACAAGGAAGATAGCAGCTTGCGGAACAAACATTATCCTTGTTACCCACGAACTTGCGGACATCATTCCCGAGATTGGAAGAGTTGTTCTCATCAAGGATGGAAAGATATTCGCCGATGGCAGTAAAGAGGACATGCTAACTGAAGAAAAACTCTCGGAACTCTTCGACTTTCCGGTGTATGTAATGGAAAAAGATGGTTACTACAGTGCATGGTGTTGAAACATCATCACCATGAATAAAATGGTTTGTAGAAAACCTATTAAAACAGCCTATTAAAACAACTATCAACAGACTGGAACTGGCAACACTATTCAAAAAAATGGTTTACTCTTAAAATTATTGTGAGCTTCCATTTGAGTCGGAATAAAAAGGATTTCTACAAAGCTGAAGATTGATTATTAGAGTACAAAGGATGAAATCAAGAATATCTGGATGATCCACACGGAGAG
>Ga0255368_10133_pt3 | contig 15843 bp, 18 predicted proteins | sample ANMaggSeSYBR01E6_FD_182094 | JGI IMG/M metagenome (GOLD analysis project Ga0255368, IMG submission 182094) | Sediment cell enrichment communities from methane seep in Santa Monica Basin, California, United Staets - ANME aggregate JGI... | ecosystem: Environmental > Aquatic > Marine > Cold seeps >...
CTGGTTAGCCCCGGCGCTTCTTTTCATTATAAAGGATTGTTAGGTAGTTTGGCGAGGCCGGAAAAAGATCAATTTCTTCACAAAACCAACCGCACTCCTGCCGCTGCATTTGCAACTGGCGGTGACTTTCTGTTTTTCACTCCAGAGTGCTGTTTGCCTATGATTGCTTTATCCGCTTATTTTCCAGCGTGCGCCTGATAGTGCACATCACCTGCCATCCGGGACAGCTGGATTAATGTGTTGGGGTGAATGTATTTACTTTACGAAAGCGTTCAATCCTGCTTAAGCTGCTGAAATCCTCCGCCCAGTGCTTCATTCGCTTGGCCGATGACCATGAACGCGGACGGATCCGCTTCACTGACGATCGTTTTCAGGATGTTGATCTCGGAGCGGCTGAGGACACAGTACAGGACTGGCCGCGATTGTTTGGTCCAGGCGCCTGTGCCCGGCAGGATGGTCACACCGCGATCTAAAATGGTGCAGATGCGCTTGGAAACCTCATCCGGCTGATTGGTGACGATCAATGCCATGCGCAGGATGCTGTTGCCTTCCGAGATAAGCTCGGCGGATAACCCGCTGACGTAGATCACCACCAGGCCGTACAGCGCGCGCTCCCACCCGAAGGCAAACCCGGAAGCGAGCACAACCAGCCCGTCGGTGATCAGGTAGGCCTGTGAAGTGGGGACGCCCCATTTGCGGCTCAGGATGCGCCCGAGGATATCCGATCCGCCGCTTGTCCCCCGGCCGCGGTAAACCAACCCGAGGCCGATCCCCAGCAGTACGCCGCCGTAAAGCGCCAGCAGGACCATGTCATCTGTGACGCCCTGCGCCGGGAGGAGGAACGCCAGCCCGTCTGTAAATATGGAAAAAAGGGTGACCGCAAAGGCCGTGCGCAGCGCAAAACGCGTGCCGCCCAGGTAGCGCCAACCGAGAATGAAAAGCGGTATATTGCCAAGAAAGACCATCAGACCGATGGGCCAATCGACATAAAATTGGATGATCTGCGCGGCACCGCTGATGCCGCCGCTGACCATCAACCCGGGGATAAGGAAGAGGCGCATCGCGACCGCTTGCACCAGCGCGCCCAGGATGATGAATACGTAGCACATGATCGTTTTGCGGTTGTCAAGTATCTTTTCCAAAAAAGATTCCTTTTCTATAGTTTGATTATACGTGGGAGTGCGCCCCTTTATCCAGTGCAAAGTGGCGCCGGGTACATGGAAGTTCATCATACTGCGAGGTATCTATGCGCTTGAATGTGAGTGCGGAAACCATTACAATGAAAGATGAGGGGCAGTGATCTCGCATTCACCTGTGCGCAGGTGTGGGAAGATGATGAGAGGACCTTCACGGGTTTACACACACTGCCCCTCGATCATCGCGAGCCATGCTTTGATTCTTGACCCGCCATCCGTCAATGGTAGAATATAAGCCGCGCGGGCGTCGCCAAGTGGTAAGGCATCAGCCTTCCAAGCTGATATTCGCGGGTTCGAGTCCCGCCGCCCGCTCCTATAATTTAAAGAGACAATATTTGCGTTTCCCACATGCTTTGAGAAGAACATTTGCTGCTCTTTCATTAAGGGCAGGGATGAATGTGATTCAGCTTTAAGGAAAATTAGGTTATTAAACATTGGAAATGACAAGACATTACGTAGAAATACTCGATGAAGATTTAGTTAATACTCTTAGGGAAAATGGGCTAATTAACCTTTTGGTTGATTATGAGAGTGATATGAAATCAAGCATTATGGCTAATTCAGGTTAAGAAAATATTTTGGTTGTTAATCGCCAATATTAAATATTGATTTTAACCTAATTGAGCAATGTTTAATTGGATTTCTTTCAACAAAAGTGGTTTTTTTCGAGGGCATAGAGTCACTTACTTTTTTTGAAACAATATATACTTTTCCACCCAATTTTTTATTTGATATTTTGTACTTTGAAATTATCTTGCCGGATTTTCTTTTAATTATATATTCAGATTTTGTGGGATTAGTTTTTTCAGTCACTTAACTCACCTTATGTATATATATATTACCTTAAATTTATAAGTAAATTATTAAAAAATCAACTAACTAGAATTTCACCAACTCTTGGTAGGTACATTTCTACTTTCTCAATGAAGTTATCCGAAAAAACTTTCTTATTGGATGAATCGAAGAAAAGTACACCTAAAACATCCGTCTGCGTTCGATTCATGAGCGTAAATCCACAATAAGATTTTCTATCTAATGTCATACGACTTGCTTCAGACTCTGAATAGTGCATCTTTTCTTTTAGGAATCTTCGTGTTGAATACCCACTCAAAACTTCTGCAGTGATAATATTCGCTTCTCCCGATTGGATACTTTTTGTTATACAGTTCCCAACGATTCCAATTGGTTTTAGGACTTTACCTTTTTTTCGGACCACCTTTCTAATTCTTCCATTAAATTTATTTATTTGAACTTCATCTTCATCGTTAAGATAATTTTCTCCTATTGCAGGATAATAATCTGTCAATTGGATTACTTTCATTTTATCTAATGGTTTATTACTTTTTTTTGGGGTCCATAAAGTGCACCTAATATTAGCATTAGTCCATTCATTTCTATTTAATCCAATGTCCTTATATAGCCATCTAATTGCGTCATATGTTCGTAAGAGATAAGTCTTCCTGTCAGTCGTTGTACTTTTTAATATCGTGCCAATTAGAAATAACACTCCAGATATAAAAAGTAACCAATTTTGACATAGATAAGCGAATGAAAGTTGAACATGATTATTTTTGATAGTTTCTATAAATCCTTCTATCTCTAAACCAAAAATAACTGGCGAAAAAAGTGTAAGAACTCTAATAATAACGCTTTTGCTTATCCGCCGGATATTAAATGTCTTATCCTTAACATCTGTGAAAAGACATTTGATTTCGTCTAAACATCGTATAAATGTTAACCGTATAAGTTAAAATATTTTTTGAAAATACACCTGCATACTTAATAGCATACAAGAAATTACTGAATTGTCAAATCATTCTTTATAAAACAACCGTTTTTTAATTTGTGATTTCAACATCATTTATGAATGGAATGCTTACCAAGACATATTAAAAGTGCGAGATGATGTTTTTACCTCTTACAGATCAAGATATTTATGTAACTTTGGAAGATATTGAGGGATATAAAGAAAAAATCAAGGAAATTTTCACTGAACTTGGAGAAGAGATTAAAAAAAATTGATGAATAAACCATAAATCATCATCCAAAAAACTAAAGCAAGAAGTGAAACGCCAATCATTGGCCATGCACGGTCTTTATCATCTTTGGAAGTAAGCCAAATAATTCCTACAATAATTCCAATACCAGGAATTAGAAACGCAAGAATAGCATTTCCGCAACCAAATTGATTATTCCGTGTTTTTTTTTCTATATATCGTGAATAGGATAAACTTGATATTGAAGTAGTTAAATTTGATTGACAATACCTGCATTTAATAGCTTCAGCTTTAATCTCTTCAGCGCAATATGGGCATTTTTTCATTCCATCGAGTTTCTTCTCGACAATCACGGGAGCAAATTGATTCTTTTCTTCCTCGGGTCCCTGTCTAGTCCAACCTGTTTTTTTGTAATAAGTTAAATCAGATTGGCAATTTTTACATTTAACTGCCTCATCATTGTTTTCCTCGTTGCAGTAAGGACATATTTGCATTCACTCCATCCTTCTTGGGGATTATTTTTACCCCAAAGTGCTCATCTCAATATTAAAAATATAAACTAGGTCATAAATAACATTTGTCAATAATTAATAATTCCATTTTCCATATTCACCATTGAGATTATTTCACCTGTTCGAAAATCAATGATATTGCTCTTTTTTTTAAAGAAAAGCGCACCTGGTGAGGTGCGATTATTTTTTAGGGAAATCGTAAAAATCTGATCTTCAGTTATTGTTCCTTTGCCCAAATGTTGATCACTTTATTGACGGACTTTTTCAACCCCCTGATATCCATCGGTTGCGGGGGTGCCGGGGTCGGATCGATCGGAGGAGTACCGTAGGCGAAATCATTCAGCTCTTTCTCGGTGCCGTTAAACAGGTTGAGGTCAATGCCTTTGCTCTCCGCGCCATAAGCGAGCCCGTCACCCACAGCGGTGTACTGCCAGAAGGTCCATGTCTTACCCATCCCCGTCCACGGCTGCATGTCGTAGGGTTTGCTCTCGCCGAGCTGGAAATTTTTTACATAATGCGCCACCCACAGCGGGTAGTAGGCCCACTTCTGGTCAAAGTTCTTGGTGATCTTGTTGCGCCCGTGGATGTTCCAGTAGCCGGGTGAGGAGTAGATCATCGGCTTGCGGTCCAGCTTGGTTTCCACTTCCACCAGGAACTGCTCCAGCAGTGCGTTGGACGGATAGCGGCTGCCCAGCCGGGGGGCTTCAAAGTCGGCAACAGGCGGAAGTTCGCCGGGGTCATCCCTCAGCAGTTCGCTGAAGATGCGCGCCTGCACAAGGCCTGTCAGGTCCCAGCGCAGGAAGTGATACCCGCCGCGCAGCAGGCCTGCTTCCCGGGCGGCATCCCAGTTATATTCAAAATCACGGTCGATCGAGCCGCGCTCCGATACTTTGATGAATACAAATTTCGCCCCGTTGGCGGCAGCTTTTTTAAAATCCATCTTTTGCGGTGTGGATTTATCATCTTGCCAGTGGCTGACGTCAATTCCAGTAACCATATTTTTTATCTCCAATAATTGATTGATCAAGTTTATAGGTGCAATACACGTGCCAACTATGAAATATCTTGTGGGTACAATTAAATAGAAGAAAGCGAGGCGCGTGTGGAAAAGAACAAGGTAAAAATTGGATTGGTGATTGCCAAACCCGTGAAGGACAGCGACGCCCCGCTGTCAGAGTTGAGGCGCTATACCAAAAATGAAAAAGCTGAAGTGATCCTGTTCCCGGAGGATCATATTTATTCGGATAAGCAGGCGGACCTGCAGGCGATTGCGAAAGAAAGCGGAAAATGGATCGTGTGCGGGATGGATGACCGGAACACAGGCGGGAAGCATTATAAGCACGCGCTCGTGGTGGACCCGCAGGGCGATGTGGCGGGGCACCACCGCAAGACATCATTGACCTACGATGATCTATCACAAGGAGTCAGCCCCGGGGAGGCGATCGAGGTGGTGGAGACACCCTTTGGCAGGCTGGGCGTGGTGATATGTTATGAAATGCATTTTCCGGAAGTAGCACGCGCCTATGCTCTGCAGGGGGCGCAGATCATCTTTAATCCGGTAGGGGCGGGGATGTGGCATGAGACGCAGTATCAGGCGTGGACGAGCGTGGGGAGAACACGTGCCAGCGAGAACGGCATTTTCGCGGTGGGCTGCAGCCACCACAATGATGCGATACCTTTCGCGTACGCCTACGCGCCAGACGGCACTTGCCTGGTTGAGGCACGGCATACCAACCGGATGGTAACGGTGACGCTGGACCTTTCCCTGTGCATCGGTATGTTCCTGGAGCACCGCCAGCCGCATTTATACCAAAAATTGGTAGATCCAAAGTAATGGATCATGAAGAGCCCGCGAGGGCTCTTTTCGCATGTATTGGCTATACTGATAGTTACAACAATGAAAATGAAAATTTTTTTCAATATTCTTAAGGGCATTCCGTACTGGCTGGCCTCGCTTATTGGCCTAACTGGGTTAGCAGTTCTGGCATACGGGCGGCTGGTGTGGATGGGCGGGCTGTTTGGGGATGACCCTTCCATTTTATATGCCTACCATCGGCTTGGCAGCGCCGGATTTGACGCGTTCTTTGGATGGGCGCGCCCATATTCGGCATGGATCTACAAAATACTTGTGCCGATGATGGGAAAGGACCCGCATATATATCAGGCGGTTACTCTCCTGGCGAGAGTAATGAGCGCGTGGATGCTGGTTCTATTCCTTGATGAACTGTTCAATGCTCCTCGGCTCTCGGTCACAGCAGCCGTGATTTGCCTGATCTACCCCGGGTTCACCCAGCAGGCGCATGCCCTTCAGTTCCTGCTGCATTTCATGGTGCTGGCGGTCGCGCTTCTTTCTCTGTATCTAATGGTGCGCAGCGTAAGGACAGAAGACAACCACTGGCGGTGGATATATTTGGTATTGTCATTACTGACCGCCTGTGTTCATGTTTCCATTGAGTATTTCGTAGGGCTGGAGTTTCTGCGCCCGTTGATCCTCGCCATTGCATGGAAAACGTGCAAAGAAGAAAAACGATCTTTCAAACAGATGGTCTTTACCTGGCTCCCGTTTAGCGGTTTGTTGTGTGTGTATCTTATTTGGCGTGTTTTTTTATTCCAACCGGCGTACCCGCCCATTCGCATATTCAATAATTTTTCACAATCGCCTTTAACCGCATCACTTGAATTGGCAGGCCGTATGGCGTGGGATATCTGGAAGGTGGGGTTCTCGGCATGGGGAAAGGCATTCAATCTCCCGCTGAACCATTCTATTGACCTGATGAGAGTGGTCGCGGCGCTCCTGCTGAGCGTCCTGGTTTGGATAATGGGATCCAAATAGAAGTGGGGTCGGGCGCAAACCAGCCGCAGGGTAAGAAATGGTCCTTTATCCTCTTAGGAGCTGCCGGGTTGTTTATGGGGGGTATTCCTTTATGGGCATCTCAATTGCCGTTAACCATTACATATCCTTGGAACCGCACCACGCTCTGTTTCCTGGTTGGCGTTAGCATTTTTACTGCCGGAATGATCGCATTGCTCCCAAAAAAAATCGGGAGAATTGTGTACGCGCTGCTGATCGGTTTTTCGATTGTCTTCCAGAATCGGGTAGGAGCGGATTATCAGTCTGATTGGGAAAAGGTGCGCTCATATTTCACGCAGTTTGCCGCACAAGCGCCGGATATCGAGCCGGATACGCTTGTGCTTTATGATGATCTTCCTATTCAATATTATTCTGCTAATAACTTAAATTCATTTATGAATTGGATCTATGATCCAGACCGCGGGGATGGCCCCGAGCGCTATAAAATGTTTGAGATCAGCGAGCGGCTGGAGAATCTGCTGCCTTCTTTAGAGCGGGGAGTGGAGGTTGCTCATAACGCTTTTCATGGAAATACAGACCGTATTCTGGTGATCGCGGTTGATTCGGGTGGATGTTTGTTCATCCTCCCTCCAAATGGGCCGGAGGAATTTGCGCTGCCGGAAATGACAGCATCCGCGCGGCATCTTTCGGATCCGGAAGCGCTGATCAATGAACAAAGCACCGCGGCAATTCTGCCTGAAATACTTGCTTCAGAGGTCAATACGCCGGTTTGCGAAAGCGCAGTTACGGATGAGTAGGATCTATGTGATCAAGAGAAAGGTCAGATGAAGGAGTGAGATGATCGATTTTCATGTGTCTGAATCATGGCTGAGAGCGCACCCTGGTGCGGTTGTAGGAACAATGCTTGTTAAAATTATACACAACCGACCCAATAATGCTGAACTGAAAAAGGTGAAAATTGAACTGGAAAACCACATCCGAACGCAGTTCAATTCCAGGGGTGACCTGCAGGCGCAGCCGGTCCTTCAGGCATACCAGGCCTATTACAGGTTATTTCAAAAGAACTATCATGTTCTTTTTCAATTAGAGTCTATTGCGTTGAAAGGAAAATCGATCCCGGATGTGAATGCGCTGGTGGAGTCCATGTTCATGGCGGAACTGAAAAATATGCTCCTGACTGCCGGGCATGATTTCAATTCCATCGAAGCGCCAATTACACTGGATATTGCAGAGGGGACTGAAAGTGCCGTTCTGCTTAATGGAAAAGAGCAGGTGCTGAAAGCGGGCGATATGATCATGTCGGATGCGCGCGGCATTATTTCAAGTGTGATTTACGGGCCGGACGGGCGTACGCGTATCACCGATCAGACTGTCAGTGCGTTCTTTGTTGTCTACTGTCCCCCGGGTGTGGGGCGGGAGAAGGTCGAAACGCATTTACTGGATATCAAAACGAATATCGATTTATTCTCTCCGGACGCAGAAATGATATCGTTAGAAACGATCGTGGCAGAGTAGAAACAATATTATTTTGTGAAAATAATAAATTGAGACGTAAAAAGAGCACCCCGGCGGGGTGCTCTTTTTAATTAGTACCTGTTTATGGCGTGCAGTTCACATGAATATTTTTTGGTCCGAACAATTGATGGTTTGGGTTATCCACGTACACCTTGGCCCAGTAATCACCAGTGGGACCGGGGATGTCCATCGTATATTGCACGATCTTTCCATTTGGGATGTTGAAATTGAGTGATTTCAGCGCACTGGTAGCGCCGGTGCTTGTCTCCCATTTATAGGTCACAACACCTGCGCCGGAGCTGAAAATTTCCGCGTTTATGTTCACCGTGCCGGGGCAGGCCATATCGACGTTGCCATGCGCGGGATCATAGGTCACGCTTGTGACAGCGAAGGCGGCGGGGGGCGGTCCCGGTGTGCCGACCGTGATCACGACCCAGTATTTACCCAGATCATCTCCCTCGTCCGATTTTATGCGGTACACGCCGGTGTAGTTGCCATCATCATCGGGGGCGGTCAGGTCGATCTCAAAGGTGTAGGTGTCGCCCGGATCAACGGCATGGGTCAGTTTCATCGAGGAAGGCCCATCCATCTGGTCACCTTCTTCAAACACAAAGCGGTAGTCTGTTGTCCATTGGCATGTGCCCGCGTTGCGGATCACCCACGATTTTGTGAAGGTATCGCCAGTCTGATAGATCGATCCGTCGGGGATCGTCTCGCTGACATATTTGCTGATGTTGCAGTCCTCATCATCGCTTCCGTTTGTAGGCGGTGCTGGTGCGCTGTCGTCCTGCCCTTGCGGAGGGCTGCTCGGAGGGGGATCTCCATGCTGCGGGGGTGGGTTAGCGATAGCAGTCTGTGTCTTGTAAAGCGCCTGCAAAGTTAACTCATTGTTGATTTCATTTCTATCATCTTCTGATGACTGTTTATCTGCAAGCGATACCCGGCACGCAAGACTGACGAGTAATAACGCAACGATCAATAATGTCCACTCGCGACGCTTTGTATTCATTTCTCCTCCATTGTTTTTTGTCTTTTAATACTGTAGCACAAATAAGCACCTTTTCCTATACACAACCTGAATGGGGGTTACGAAATTACATAAAAATCATTAATTGGCTATAATTTCTGCACACGATGGAAAAGACCCGAAAGAGAAATTTCAGAATAATTATCGTATTGGGGATCCTTTATTTTGTTTTGTTTATTTTCCCAAACGCGTCAACCAGGGGCTCTGATAATCCCATTGTGTTCATGCATAAGGATGAATTCGTCACCTATCCTATTGTGGAAAAGATGCTTGATTTCAGCCCGGACCTGAGCACAACCTGGGGGAGGCTGATCATTTATGGCGACTACCATTATGGGTATCCATTCTATTTCTTTTCCTTTCTTTCGCTCCTTCCACTGCGCCTGCTCCAGGGCGGTGATTTCTTTACTCATCCCGACGTGAACATTTTTGTTCTGCGGCAAATGATCAATGTACTGCCGATGATCCTGACCGCGGGCGTGCTCACATTTGTGGTCACACGTTTCCGTGTGTTGTGGAGCACGCTCTTCACCTTCATGTTCTTGCTGTTTATTCCCGCGATCGTGCGCAATAATATGCACTGGTGGCACCCGGATGCGCTGATGATGCTGGCGATCGCGCTCACCTTCCTGTTCCTTCAACTGGATGAATTTCGCCTCGGAAGATTCTTCTATTTAGCTGCGGCTGCCTGTGGGATGGCATCTGCGATCAAGCTGATGGGTTTTTTCTTTTTTCTGGTAATTCCCCTGTATCTGCTGTTCGCGTGGGCGAATAAAAAAACACCATTAAAAAAGGTCGTTCGTTCCGCGGCGCTGTTTGTTGGGGTTATGCTGCTCGTGATCCTTATCAGCAATCCCTTCCTTTTCTATAAAGGGCCCCGGGAAGACATGCTGGCCATCCAGACCCAGAAATCGGACGAATTGTCCAGTGGATACTCACACGAAGAATCAGGCGACTATGCGCTTGGGCCGCAGTATTGGGACTGGACGATCATGGTTTCATATGGCGATCCGTACTTTGTCATTCTCCTTCTGGTCATCATTATCATTTCAGCGATCGCAGAGCCCGGGCGGCATGTGCTCTGGCTTTTGCTGGCCTGGATCATCCCTATCGGCATTTACCTGATGTGGTTTGTCGCTCCCAAGCCGGATCATTATCTGCTGCCCCTGATGCTGCCCTTATATGCGACCGTGACTGTCGGGATCGAGCGCATGCAGCGGTGTTTTTCCAGCAAGGTGAAATGGGTCCGTTGGGCGGCCTATGCGGGGGTAATCCTTTATTCAGTAGTGCTTGCCAGCCAGGTTTTCTTTTTCACCACAGCCAACATAGCCCAGTACAGTAAAATTTTCCAGCCCTTCTGATCGTCTTTTTCATCTCAAAGTGCCGCCCGCCTATTAAGATACAATTCACCTTTAAATGAAAATGCAGCAATCAAGGAGATCTTACCTATGAAGGGAACTAAATATTATCTGATCGTTCTTACGGTCATTGCGGGTTTTTTACTGTCATCATGCAGCCTGTTTTCAGGCCTGATGAAGCCCAAGGCCGAATTACCTGAAGGAGAAGCTGTCCCTGATGGGCCGGTGTTGATCACGGGCGATTTTACATACACCAATGATTTTGTGGTTGAAACTTATTATGTGGAGCACGCCGTCGGCCTGCTGGATATGACGGGTTTCATTCTCAGGGATAAGGAATGGGAGCTTCCGGTGGAAGGCCAGGTACTGGGTTTCATGGACCTGGACGCCGAAAATGACCGCGCGACCTATCGGCTTTCTCTCCCGGCTGTCCCATCTGGGCAATTCAATGACGTGGACAACGACGGCAAAAAGGAGGAGGGGCTGCAGGTGTTTGTGGTGGGATACAATCCCAACCTTTCCGGGGGCGTCTTTTCTGAGGGTGATGACCGCTCGCTTGGCTGGCCGAGTTATCTGGCTTCCGTGAAAACAGATTCAGAGAACAAGGATGAGGTTAAGGGCGGAAAATTGATCATCTGGGCGGCGGATAATGACCAGGAATTTCCCACAGATTTCGGTGAGGATGGCCTCTTGTTTTCCCCCGACGATCCTGTCGCGCAGATACCAGCAGGGTATTCTGTTGTGGATCTGGATGTGTCCCCGTTCGGATTTAGTAAGGACCAGGTAGTGGATGTCACGCTCTATGAACCGGATGATGTCGCAGTAAAGGATTTTTCGGACTTTTCCTACACCGAAGCGTTTGACGCTTTCTACGAAGTGGTGCGAAAGGAATATGCGTTCAATGGTATTGAAGGAAAACAGCCCGATTGGGATGCTGTCTACGCGGATCTGAAACCCAAAGTGGAACGTGCGGAAAATGACCGCAATGCGTACGCGTATTTTCTGGCACTGCGGGAGCTCAGCCTTGCCTTTAACGATGGGCACGTGGGCATGAGCGGCGGGGATTTTGATTTCCAGTACAACGAACAGCATCTGCTGGGCGGCTACGGCTTCGCGGTGCGTGAGCTGGATGACGGGCGGGTCCTAGTGGTGTTCGTGCTGCCGGGCGGACCGGCGGAGCAGGCAGGCATCCAGGTCGGCGCGGAGGTTGTGAAATACGATGGCAATACCATCCAGGATGCGCTTGATCTGGTACACCCCTTCCAGCCGCAGTCGACCGATTTCGGCGAGCGCTATGAGCAGACCGTGTTCCTGACGCGCGGCGGCATCGGCGAGCCGGTGGCAGTGACCTTCAAGAATCCGGGCGGGGGCGAACAGACTGCCCCGATGATGTCGGTTTATGAAGTGGACAGCCTGCTTTCTGTGTATATGGGCGGGCCGTATGATGAATTCGTGCTTCCTTCTGAATATACTGTCCTGCCCTCCGGGGTTGGGTACATCCGCATTAATTCCAATTATGATGACCTTAGTCTCCTGATCCGTGTTTTTGAGCGTGGACTGGCAACTTTCGAAGAAGCCGGAGTGCCCGGGATTATCATTGACATGCGCCTCAATTTTGGCGGCGCGCCGCTGGGGCTGGCAGGATTCCTGCACGATGAGGAGATCATGCTCGGGCAGCTGGAATACTACAGCGACAAGACCGGACAGTTCGAGCCGGATGGCCCGCGCGATAAGGTCTTTCCCAATGAGAATACCTACACTTTCGACAAGATGGTGCTGCTGGTGGACCAGTTCTGCTTCAGCGCCTGTGAGATCGAATCCTACGGCTTCAGCCAGGTGCCGGGTATGGTGGTCATGGGGCAGTTCCCGACCGCCGGCGTGGAAGCTGAGACCGCGCGTGGCGAATTCCTCCTGCCGGAAGGGATCGAGTTTGGTGTGCCCACCGGACGCTTCACGCTGCCGGATGGGGGTATCTTTCTGGAAGGTGTCGGCGTGCAGCCGACCGTCCGCATCCCGGTGGATGAGTACAGCGTGCTGACCGATGTGGATGTGGTCCTGGAGAGCGCCATCGACTACATTTTGCAGTAGATAAGACAGATAATTTCGAACAGGCGCGGATGCCCGCGCCTTTTTTTTATCCCCTTGTAATAATCGTCCTGCGCGGTTAGTGATCTGAATGTAATGCACCGGCGCGCTTCCCCGGTGGATAATTGTAGGTTGTAATAATATTTACAGAACTATATAATAAAGTTAGTGTCAAGGAAGAGATTTGGAGGAAAAATGACAAATGAAGATTTAAGTAAAGCCATACTTGAGAAAGTACTACTGGGGATCATTGCTTTTCTACTTTTGATACTCGTGTTCAATCAAAACACCAAGGTTTCAATTTCAAAAGAGTGCAACGCTGCTCGCGAATTTGCTCTATCCATAATTGAAAATCCCACATATAGGATTAGTGGAACGAACTATGAAACTGCGGTCTATGGTGCTAGAGTTGACAACATTAATCAGCAGATATTATTGGCGAATGAGATGGAATTCAAGGCACTTAGAAATCTAGCAGATTATCAAGAAGCCATTTTGCTCCTAATGACCGTGTGCCCGTAAAAAGGAGAATACGTGAAGAGGCTCGTACTGATATTACTAATGGTAGTTGTTATTGCTTGCGGATCTACATCCAGCGGATCTACATCGGAATACATCATATCAAGAGAAACGGGATTGTATGATGCGCTTGATGCAGATGCCAATCAAATAGCGATCTTGCAAGCAGGCACAAAAATTAAGCCGGCGCTTGGTAGTTCTTTAGATTGCACCACATTTACTGATGGAGTTACGATGACAGTATGTGATGTGAAAGTCATAAGTTCTGGGAAAAGAGGATGGGTTTTGAAGAATGCCATCAGATAGGTACAGGAATTCAAAGAGCTTCCGATATCGGAAGCTCTTTGATAGAGAGTAAGGATATAAAAGACAAATTTGTATACGATTGGTCTGTTGAATACAAACCGGCGCGCATTGCCGGTGGATAATTGGAGGTTGTAGTTGCTTTATTTAAGGAATATAAATAGACAATATAATACACATGGAAAATATTAATTTTAAAGATCGAGAATTTATAAAACAGCAAACTATTAGTGATTTCAGTTTTTACATAGGTATTATTCAAAATGATATTGATATCCTCTTTGAAATTCTTGATAATTTAACTGATCAAAACCGGAGCATTAATTTGAGAAATAAAGTAGACATTAATAGGAATATCATTATTCGACTTTTACCATTACTCATTTCTTGTACTCACACATGTGAAAATTTGATTTTCGACGGTGAGTATATACTTGCGCAACATATATTCAGACTAATCATGGAAATAATAATTAAAATCGAATTCTTTTTAAATTTCCCAGACAAGGCGTATAAAATATTTGTGGGAAACAAAGGAAATGATGGTATAAAAATAAACCAAATGCTCGAGGAATTAGATTATCCATTCAAATCTAGTTTTAAAAAAATTTATGGCCATTTGAGTAATAGTTATTCTCATGTAAACCTTAAATTTCCTGATGATTTATTTTTAATAGACAAGGTGAACTCAACGCAATTTATAGCGATCGGATGGGCATATAAGAGAGGTATTGCTGAGGAAATTCTTTATTTTCTTTCTAGTGTTATCTCCCGAACAATACTAGTAATTCATAAACAGGACGGAATTACTTCTTTTTCAGATGAGCTTGAACAAAAAATATATGCACTAATAGCAAATTATGAAGAATTAACTAATAATCCTCCAATTTAATAAGGATAAATAGATTATTAGAAAATCAAGCCGATAGCGAATGCGATCAGTTCACTACCATCCTACGACCATGCTTTTTTTCAATAACAAGCGTGAGATAGTTATTGGTTGGGGAGAATATTCCCCTGAGCTACGAGTCTTAAGCTAGTATTCTATTTCGCTAATCAATTGAAAATTGGCACTCATGTTATAATCATTTTCGCCCTTCAGGGCCCGTAGCTCAGCGGCAGAGCATGCGGCTCATAACCGCCTGGTCGTAGGTTCGAATCCTACCGGGCCCATATTTTAGGTAAAATGCTACGTCTGGCGGGGCAATTTCTGTAGATTCATTACCTGGCCGAGGAACATAGTTCAAAATCACTCTTTCCACTCGATAAAAGCTAATTAGTGCAAACTTCATTTCAATTTTTACTTACAAATTTTCAAAAAAACCAATAATTTTTCCATTCTTTTACTAACCTTCTTCGTTTTTGTTTTTATCTGTTTCCGATATTCTTAAATAACTACTTCTAATTTCAGATAATTGTTCTCCATTTTTTGTCTTCCACTTTGCCCACCCATTTATAGAGTCACGATTACTTCCAGCATCTTTAATACAAAATAAGGCTGCATACGATGGGGACGAATACCAATACTTTTTCTTTGTAACCAATACCGAACTACCTTCAGAAAAAGTGGTCATTTCTAACGAAAAGCGTGGCAATGCTGAGAATTACATCAAGGAAACCAAGTATGATATGGCGGTTGGACATCTTTTAATAAAATCATTTTTGGCAAATGAAGCCGTATTTCAGATGATGATGCTTGCATCCAATCTGTTTTTGCTGTTCAAGTATGATTCTCTACACTTATCAGAATACAGGCAGCAAATCAAGACATTCCGCTTGAAGTATGTTTTTTATTGCTGCGAAGATCATCAGAATGGCACGATACGTGGTGATGAAGCTCTCGGTAAAATATCCGTATCAAGATGTGTATGAAAATTGCTTATCGTAAGAAGGTGTAATTGACGACCGGTGTTTGCCTTAGTGTGTTTTTTGAGGCTTGTTTGCTGTACCAATTATTGTGTTTTATAAAATTGATGCGTAAAAATTATGGCAATGTGGAGCCGAAAATGCTATAATTTAGAAAATATTACCAAAATTTCTTCGCTCATGTGAAAAAGACGAAGGAAATTTTATGTTGGCGTGGAATTCAGGCTATACTCAATATGCAGTGCAGTTAATAATATTTGGAGGGCAATGATGTCTAAGAAGAATCTATTAATAATATGGGTACTTATTGTGATGATGTTATCGTTAAACGCGTGCGGACCGAAATCAGAAGCGCATCCCCCCGGTCAAACATCCGATCAATCGCAATCTAACACCGCGTCGGAAATGAAAGAACTTCCTGAAGCTGTTGGCGGAAAAGATCCAGAAAACTTTCCTCTCATTGATGGGTCTATTCGCTGGTACTTTATGGAAATGGGGCAGGAAGAACCAAAAGACTTTCAGGTTTTTTACGCAGTTCCAGCAGAAACGGTTGGCGAAGTCTTTGATTTCTATGAGAAAGAATTGTCTGAACATGGTTGGGAGATAGATCTCTCCATGCACTCTGGCGACGGAAGCATTTTAACAGCCTCTAT
>Ga0255368_10182_pt1 | contig 15834 bp, 11 predicted proteins | sample ANMaggSeSYBR01E6_FD_182094 | JGI IMG/M metagenome (GOLD analysis project Ga0255368, IMG submission 182094) | Sediment cell enrichment communities from methane seep in Santa Monica Basin, California, United Staets - ANME aggregate JGI... | ecosystem: Environmental > Aquatic > Marine > Cold seeps >...
CTGGTCAGTCGCAAGGTTTCATTCTGGCGCAAAAAATGTCGCTCATGCTTCAGAATATGGTAAAGAGGTGTTTGAACTTGTAGAGTGGATGGACAACCATCCTGATTTTCATACAATAGTGGAAGAGGACCGAAAGAAAATAATGGTGGGGGCGCACGAGTTGACAGCGCATTATCTGTTGGATGGTGGAAAAAACTGGGCAGCTTTGACGCATTATTTTAAGGGGGCTGTATTTGATATCAATATTCTCTTACGGAATTTCAATCGAGTAGGTTATTCTTTTGTGAACGGGATTGTTCCGATTGATGGGTTGAAAAAAAGATTTCTGCGAAAAAGAGCGGAAAAAATAGAAAAAGAGAATTTCGATTCTTTCATAGAATATCTAAAAGAATATAAGGATGAATAAACTGAAATATGAAATATAATCATTGACTCTGGAACGCATTATTAATTTTAGTGTTTATGGTTGGTTTGATCATCAGGGTATCTGATCTGTTTGACGCACCATTGGATTTTCATCCAACTCGGCAATTACATTCAGCTTTGATTGCGCGGGGGATGTATTATCAAACGCTCGAAAATGCTCCCGAATGGCAGCGTGAGATGTCCTTCAAACAATGGCAGGCGGAAGGATTAATTGAACCGCAAATAATGGAGCGCCTAACCACATTCATCTATCAACTTTTTGGATCAGAAATTCTCTGGGCTGCCAGGCTTTGGGCAATCCTTTTCTGGATGGTCGGCGGTATTTTCCTTTTTCTGATCACAGAGGAAATTGCGGATTTTGCGGCCGGTACATTTGCAGTGATTTTCTACATGGTTTGGCCATATGCTGCAGTTGCCAGCCGGGCATTCCAACCTGAACCGCTTCTCATCGCTTCAATGATCATGTCTATTTGGGCATTCATCAAATGGATGAATAACCAGAAGGTTTCCTGGGCTATCTTGGCTGGCATTCTCAGTGGATTTTCGATTTACGTAAAATTCAGCGCATTATTTTTCCTTGCACCTGCTTTCGTCAGTGTGGTTATCCAGAGATATGGATATAAGGATTTTTTAAAGAAAAAGCACATATGGATCATCGGTACATTGTCTATTCTTCCGCATCTGGTTTACTTATTTTATGGTGTGGTTGTTTTGGGAACGCTGGGCGAACAATTTGGATTCCGTTTTTTTCCTCAACGGTGGATACGTCCGCTTTTCTATTTACAATGGATCCTGGAGTTGGACAGCACCATTGATTTTGTGATTGTTCTGGCAGCTGTATTGGGAATTACATTGTTCACCAGAAAGAAATATTTCTCACTTTTGGCCGGCTTTCTCCTTGGCTATGTTCTGTACGGTTTTGTTTTCTCATACCATATTACAACGCACGATTATTATCATTTACCGTTGATCATCCCGGTTTCAATTGGGTTAGGAATTATCCTTGGAAAGATTTTTAATATTTCCGAACGCAACAGGGTCATCACTAAACTCGTTTTCACTCTCGCCGCATTATTTTTTATCGGCATCAATGCCTGGGAGATCAGATCGACATTGAGCAGGTGTGATTATTCGGAAGAGGTGAATAGCTGGGAAATGGTTGGTGAGAAGTTGGGACACGAAGCGAAGGTGATCGGACTGTTTCCTGATTACGGTTATCGTCTGGCATATTGGGGGTGGACGCATGTCTCTTCATGGACGACATCTGATGATATTACTTTGCGTGAATTGGCGGGGCATGAGATTGATTTGCAGTCAGGGCTAAAAGATAGGATATCGGAGTTTGATTATTTCATTGTTGCAAATCAAGAAGAATTTGAAAATCAGGCGTTTTTGAAAGAATTTTTTGAAAGTAACTTCTTGAAAAAGGAAGAGGTGGGAGATATTATCATTTATGATCTTCGGGCGGGTGTAGAGTAGTGTCATAATGGATGACAATACTAGTCTTGAATACATGATAGGTAAAGAATGACAATTTCTGTTATCCTACCTGCGTACAACGAAGAGGTGTTGATTGCTTCAACAATTCACGCCGTAAAGGATTATTTGAAAGAAAAATTTCAGGAGGGGGAAATTGTCATCGTCAATGATGGTAGCACGGATCACACACGAAAAATTGTTAAAGAGATCATTCAGGCTCATTCTGGGAAAATCTTAATTTCATTGGCAAATAATTCAAAGAATCGTGGAAAAGGTTATTCCGTAAAAAAAGGAATGCGAATTGCCAAAGGAGATGTGCGCGTTTTTCTGGATGCTGATCTACCCTATAAAATGGAAGCGGTGAATACGATCCATCTAAAAATAAGTGCAGGTGATGATATTGTCATTGGCAATCGGAACGATCCGGGCTCAAATCTGGCCAATGTCCATCCTTTGCGAAAGTTTGCGGGAGATGTTTATAGCTCTTTGGTTCAAACGATCATTGAGGACGGAATAACGGATACCCAGTGCGGCTTGAAAGGGTTTAGCTCGGAAGCAGCTGAATTTATTTTTCCGAGAACAACCATACATGGGTTTGGGTTTGATGTTGAAGTGCTGCGAATAGCTCAGAAGCATTCTTTTTCTATTTCAAAGATTCCAGTTCAAATGCTAAAGAACCGTTCAGCTAGCCGGGTTCATCTGATACGAGATTCATTAACGATGTTATGGAATCTGGTTGTTATAAGATGGAATGAGTCAAAGGGTAAGTACGAGTGACCGACGAGATCATCGAAGAGTATTGGAGAAAAAAGTGACCGCTGAATTAGAACGGGGGAAAACAATGTGGGAGAAAATAACCCCTGTGATTTTAATTATTTCGCCGCTTACATTTTTTATTCCAAACGCAATTTATTTCATTCAAGGTTTTTTTTCACGACACAGAGCGGATGATTTTTGTTTTTCTGGGATTCTGAAAGAAAACGGATTTTTCCCCGGATTACTCACATTCTATTCCACAACATCCAACCGCTTTTCAGCATATATCTTTTCTGCAATAAGTGAACTGCTCGGACAAAAAGCGATCAGATTCATTTCACCATTGGTGATTATGTTTCTGGGATTGATTTTGTTCCTCACTATCACCCGATCTCTTGATGCTTTGTCAGTGAAGCGACCGCGTATTATTTCACTTTTCCTTTCTCAGGCAATTGTTTTTTTTACCATATACCTCGCGCCAAATCGGCACCAGAGCGTGTATTGGCGGTCGGGTCTCTCTCATTATTTTCTGCCGTTGCCAATTATATGCTGGCTGCTTTATGAGGTGCTGTCCTCAGAGAATCCCTCAAAGAGTAAGAAACTGATCCAAATGATCTCCGTTTTCTTGGTGACCTTTTTTACTGCCGGATTATCTGAATCTTATGCGGCTTTACAAATGTGTGTGTTGGGATTAATGTTAATCTGGTTGTTGGCAGGTAGAGATATCCACACTAAAAAAAATAGAATTCTTCTGATTATTTTGTCTTTGGCTGGGACGCTTATTGCGATGGCTGTCATGATCTTTTCTCCCGGGAATGTATTACGCTTGGATACTCTCCAACAGGCCCCTGATGTATTCACTATCGTGAGGATTTCTTTCCAATCCGCGTTTAATTTTATGGTTCTAACGGTACGTGGGTTATGGCTTCCATTCAGTATCCTATTTGCGATTTCAATACTTACTGCTTTTTGCTTTTTACCGATGGCGAAGGATAGTGAGTGGATAAAAAAATTATATTATTTCTTACTAATTGGACCTATCTTGTCGTTCTTGTTTATCATGGCTGTGTGCGCACCAACGGCTTATGGGATGATGGCGTTTCCGGAGAAAAGAGTATTAATGCTGGCACAGTTCATTTTGATTTTTGGTGTGTGTTTTGAGGGTATTATTCTTGGATGGCTCATGGGCACATTCTTGAACCAATACGATCTAATAAAAATTGTCGGATTGGTTCTGTTCTTGATAGCAGCTTTTTATCCTGTTACAACGATAGCCGCGCGCATTTCCGAGGTGCAGTTTTACAGGGACAGGGCAGGTCTCTGGGATCAGCAATACAATGAAATTGAAGAACAGATCAGCATGGGAAGCTCCGCGATCACAGTAACAGCCCTGGATTCGCATGCGGAGATCGCCGAAATGAGAGCAGAAACGAATTTTTGGGTCAATTATTGTGCTGCCCAATTTTACGGCGTAGATACAATAACTGCTGTGGAGAAATGAATGGGTAACAACCCGCTTGTATCAATTATCACGCCATCTTTCAACCAGGCGCAGTATCTAGAGGAGACGATTCTATCAGTGCTGAACCAGTCCTATAAGAATCTTGAATATATCATTATCGATGGTGCCTCAACGGATGGCAGTGTAGAAATAATTAAGAAATATGAAAATAAAGTGGTTGCCTGGATTTCTGAAAAAGATCAGGGACAGACAGACGCGATCAATAAGGGCTTTGCTCTGGCAAAAGGGGAGATCATTGGCTGGCTGAATTCTGATGATACCTTCTTGCCAGATATGATTGAAGAAGCTGTTCAATTCTTTGAGGATCACCCTGAAATGGGGCTGGTCTATGGTGCTGCAAATTATATTGCTGGAAGCGGAAAAGTCATCGGAAAATTTCCGGCTGCGCAAACATCGTTGGAAAAATTAAAACAGGGTTATGTGCATATTCCACAGCAAGCTGCTCTTTTTAGAAAATCTCTCTGAGATTCAGAAATTGCATGGTCTGGATATAGATCTCTACTTCAATGGTTGTAAATCTTGCTCCGCCCATTAAAAGAATGACTCCAAAACTGGTAAAGTCAAATAAAAAGACCAGAACCGCAGCCGACAGGATGGATGGCAGCAGAAGAGGCATTGAAACCCGGGAAAACACCTTCCATCGGTTTGCCCCCAACATTTTGGCCGCTTTTTCAAGGTTCAGGTCCAACTGCTCCCATGCAGAGCCGACCACGCGGATCACGATGGATGTATTATAGAAAACGTGGGCCAATATGATCGCAGGTACAGAATTTAGAATAGAAATAGGCGGCATTGGAAATTTGAAAATATCCATTAGAACCAAATTGATCCATCCCCTTGGGCCGATCAATGCGTTAAAGCCAGCCGCAACAACCACCGTCGGAAGGATAAATGGTAAAGTTGCCAGAATCCGCAGAAACCGCCGTCCGGGAAAAGAAAACCGAGCAAAGAAATATGCCAGCGGAAAACCAACAAGTAATGTGATGAATGTTGATATGGAAGCCTGATAAAAAGTAAAACCAATCGCTTTTCCAGCAATGGACCAATTTAACTCATCAGTAATATTTGAACCAACGGCCGGTTTAAAGGCATTCGCGAGGATGCTTCCCATAGGGAAGAAGTAAAACAACAAAAGAAAGATCACTGGAAAAATCCAAAAAACCGCATCCTTCCATGAATTTTTGTTTATTTTCATCTACTGGAGCATCAACTCCCTCCATGCCTCGATCCATAGTTCACGGTTTTCGGAAATTTCAGCCAGATCAAGTACTGCCGGCTGATCAGGCACTTGAATATGATCCAAAAACTCCCGAGGAATATCCGCATTCTCATTAGCCGGAAATACAAACATGTTCATGGGGATATCGCTCTGGAAATCACCACCAAGCATGTGGTCAATGAACTTTTCGGCGAGCTTTCTATTTCTTGTACCTTTCAATATACCCGCAAACTCAATCTGCCGGAAGCACATATTCTCACCAACCAGTGAAGCAGTAGGAGATTCTGAAATGGACTCTTCTGAAAAAATCACTTCCGCAGCGGGGCTGGTGCCATAGGACACGACCATTGGCTGAGCTCCCCGACCAACAGATCCAGAAAAATTTGTATAATATGCGGTTTCCCAATCATTTACAACAACCACCCCATTGTTACGTAAATCTTTCCAGTACTCTATATATCCATTTTCACCGTATTCCGCAATCGTTGAGAGAAGAAAGGCCAACCCGGGCGAGGATGTAGCTGGATTTTCAACCACCAGCAGCGTGTAATAGGATGGGTCCAGAAGGTCGTCTAAAGACATCGGGGGAGTGAGTCCATGGTCCGCGAAGTATTGTTTATCATAATTTATGCACACATCTCCGTAATCAACGGGCACCACATGATCCTCGGGATCAAGCTTTAACTTTTCCGGCACTTCAGCGAGGAGAGGTGCACTATAGATCTCAAAAATATCCTCCTCCAGCGCACGCGAAAGAAAAGTGTTATCTATTCCATACAAAATATCAGCTACAGGTGCCTCTTTCGCAAGAATTGCACGGTTTAGCGTACTGCCGGCATCTCCACTCGGTAAAAATACAACTTCAATTCCATGCGTTTCTTCGAATTGAGAAATTATTTCCTCGCTGATCGAAAAAGAATCATGCGCCATCACAACAAGTACATTCGGTTGTGACTCACATGATACTACGAGTAATCCAAAAATTAGCAACACATAAATAAAACTATTTTTATTCATCTCACTCCTATTGTTACAATCTATCCTCTGGTATGAATGCAAAGCAGATCACCTGAAGTGATTCTTATTTCTGCAACCGTCCCAGTCATAACATTACTGATCCCACGCGTTTGATTTGGAAAGAGACCTTCATTATCTAAGGAATATGCCAAACCTGAGGTTGTGATACCCTGTACAGGTGAATAGATCGGCATCAGGGAGACAGTATCTCCTTTTTTCCCAGATATTTTATACTTATCCTGAACAAGGACAACATGGTCCTGCCCATCATCAAGCTCTACTCTAATTCCCTTTTGTGCAAAAAGTGAAATGAGTCCGATATTCGCCAGCGTTTGGTCTATTCTCCCCCCCAGAGCACCTATCACCAGAATCTGATCGTATCCACGGGTAGAGAGTTCCAGCATGGCCAATTCGAGGTCAGTTTGATCTTTTTCAGGGGGAAATTTTATAATCTCAATACCATTTGTTTCAATAAATTCAAGCGCCTCAGAACTAATTGAATCCAGATCACCGATAACCATGGAGATATTAAGTTTTAATTCTCGGGTAAATCGAAAACCCCCATCGGCAGCCGCAATGAAATCATCTTTATTAATGAGCTCCCTAACTAAAGATATCTCATTAATTTCACCATTCGCAAATATCACAGCACGCATAAAAAAACTCCCGTACCGTTGAAGGGAGTCGATTTAATTTTCTCCCTCCGCCGGCATTATCCGGTTCAGGTTCTTCGGGTCAAAGACTATTCCGTCTTCCTCTCAGCCTGTTCGTTCAGGCTCCCCGGTTCATTTCAATAAGTGTATGCTGTTTTTATATTGCTGTCAATCTCTGGAGAGATTTTTCATATTAATCTAAGAACTCTATGCAGATCCTTTTTTGTTCCATCTCCCCCTCCTGATCATCTTTGATAATGATATGGTACTCTTTTCTGCTGTTTATGCAACTACCAAATGCACGCAGCACCCCAGCGAATAAGTATAAATACAACTCGCTTGAAAATGGTCCACTTCCATTGACACCAATTTCCAGAAAGGAAAAACGATCATTTTGAAAAGACGATTTTATATTAAGCCCGGTAAAAATTGATAATTCATCTGCAAGGATTTCTAATGGATAATTTATCTGTTTCTCAGTTAAAGTAAGCAAATCCTCAGAATGGATTAGATCTCGGAAAGCATGTGTATTTTGCCATAAAAACTCGAAGGAAGAACCCCCAATACGCATCATTAATTCCCTGGCTGTGTTCCTTTGAAACCTGATCGCAAACTCGTTTCCCAAATCAGATAAAAAAGCAGGTGTGTTGGTATTTTTCACCTCATTATTATCAATGCAATAGGTGCCAGCTGCATTTAACACCCGTTTCGCTTCACGCGATCCCAGAATTTCATTTGCTGCATTAATAATGGATTGAATGAATAAATTATTGTCTGTTTTTACTCTCATCAGTCCATTTGTCTCCACTCTGCTAAAGTATAATCAGGAAGAAATCCACTATTTAGAATATTCATACTATGTACATTTTCCATGCCAAAACAAATTAAAATGGAATGATTAGATAATATGGCAACCCTCTCTGACACATTCCAGAACTACGAAATTGGCATGATACTAATCATTGCCGAACAATGGGGAATTGAGGATTCCTTAAACCAAAAAAAGAACCGCACCGAGCAATTGGTCAATACCCTATCTAACCGGGATCTTTTTTACGAAATAATAGCTGCACTACCGACCAACGGCCAATTCGCGCTGAAAAGCATCATGAAGAACGGGGGAAGAACACCTGCCGTCCAATTTTTTCGTGAATTCGGACAATTACGCGAACTGGGTGCTTCATCAATAGAAAAAACCCGTCCTGACAGAAACCCCCTTTCAACCAGTGAAAACCTTTTTTATAAAGGATTAATCGGCCGATCTTTTTTCAATTCAAATGGTGACACAGTGGAATTTGTATTCATCCCTGACGAATTTGATCAATTCCTTAGATCCGTTGATGCGGGCTCAAATAGATTAATTTTATTTCCACAAATCCCTGAAAAAGCTGTTCATGTAACCCATTCAAGTTCAGATGATATTCTTGACCAAATCGCTCTGCTTCTCGCGGCTCAGCGGGGAAACCTCAGGAACGATGAAATTGGGGATCTAATTGAAATGAACAACCGTATTTTTATCCTTTCAATACTCCAGACGATAGGCGCAACTGACAATAAAAACACAATCATCAATCCGGATATTTTAAAGACCCTTCTAATAAAGGAAAGAAGCGCCCTTTTATCTAAATTATGCTTCTTATGGATGGATAGTGAAATAATCAACGAATTACGCCTTTTACCAAACCTGCTGTTTGAAGGAAAGTGGAAGAACGATCCAAGTAAGACGCGCAAAATAGTGATTGAAATTATTGCCGGACTACCTGATGAAAAATGGTTCCAAATCAAAGACTTTGTATCCTGGATGCACAAAATACATCCGGATTTCCAACGAATCGCGGGTGAATATGATACATGGTTCATCAAAGATTCTGAAAGCGGTGAATACCTGGAAGGGTTTGAGAATTGGGACAGAGTGGACGGTACGCTTTTATCCTATTTCATCAACGGTCCATTTCATTGGATGGGAATTTTAGATCTTGGATGGAAGAAAGGTGAAAATTCACCCTTCGCTTTCAAGAAATCAAGGTTTGCTAAACAACTGCTTCAAAAAGAAACTATTTCCTATGAATCAGAAACAACAGATTCATTCACATTATTCAAAAATGGGGAAATCCTGCTGCAGAGTGGAACTCGGCGGGAATTGCTATACCAGATCGCTCGATTTTGCGGATGGAAAGGAAAGAAAGGGAGGACCACGCGCTTCATGATAAACTCTGCCTCTTTAGAGCGAGCAAGAGCCCAGGCTATTTCCACCAGCCAAATAAAAAACCTATTCAACACGCACGCAAAAAAACCGGCACCTGAAAACATTCTCAAGGCAATAGACCGCTGGGAGGACAAGAACTCAACAATAACAGTTGAAACCCGGACACTTCTAAGAGTACCAACAAAAGAGATAATGGATCAATTATTAGACTCCCGCGCAAAACAATATATTGTTGAACGGCTTAATGATACACATGTCATAGTCAAAGCAAAAGACCTTTACCGCCTGAGAGAAACTCTTACAGAAATGGGTTATTTCTCAAATCTGATTAGCGCAGTATAATCACCAATAAATGCTTTATTTGACGGGAGGGAACCAATGAAAAGATTCGAATGGATGCAGAAGGAAATCAGCGCTCTTAAGGATAAAGGATTATTTACAAATATTCGTACACTATCCTCACCTCAAGATGCCTGGTTGACTGTTGATGGAAAGAAAGTTTTAAACTTCTGCTCTAACAATTACCTCGGTTTAGCCAACCACCCGGACCTAAAGAAAGCGGCCAGAGCCGCAATTGATACATACGGTGTTGGACCTGGCGCTGTAAGAACAATTGCCGGAACAATGGATATTCATAAAAAGCTTGAAGACCGTGTCGCAAAATTCAAAAGAGCTGAGGCGGCAATTACTTTCCAATCAGGATTCATGGCAAATTTAGGAACGATCCCGGCGCTGGTCGGGAAGAAAGATGTGATCTTTTCTGATGAGCTTAACCATGCTTCCATCATAGATGGATGCCGCCTGTCAGGGGCACGCATTGCCCGATTCAAACACTGCGATCCTAACCATCTTAAACAGGTTATCAAGGAAAATGAAGGAACGTATGAGAAAGCGCTTATCATCACAGATGGTGTATTCAGCATGGATGGTGATATCGCACCGCTCGACTTCCTTCAGGAGATCGCGCAGGCAAACGACATTCTTTTGGCTGTAGATGACGCACATGGTGAAGGCGTCCTCGGAAATGGCGGGCGCGGAATTGTGGACCATTTTAATCTGCACGGTCAAGTAGATATAGAGATCGGAACATTTTCAAAAGCATTTGGCGTTGTGGGAGGCATGGTTTCCGGGAATGCCGTTATCATCCAATGGCTGAAACAACGCGGGCGGCCATTCCTGTTTTCATCGGCAATGACCCCACCGGATGTTGCCGCCTGTATTGCAGGGATCGATCTTCTTGAAAAATCCACTGAATATGTGGACAGCCTCTGGAAAAACGCTGAATATTTCAAAACGAACATGGCTAAAAACGGTTTTGATATCGGACAAAGCCAAACCCCAATAACCCCTATCATGCTGGGAGAAGCACCACTCGCGCAGGCCATGAGCAAAGATCTATTTGATAACGGCATTTTCGCAACGCCAATTGGTTTTCCAACTGTTCCCAAGGGAAAAGCGCGCATCCGCGTGATGATCTCAGCGGCTCACAGACAGGAAGATCTGGACCAGGGGTTAGAGAAGTTTGCCGAAAGCGGAAAGAAATTAGGAGTGATATAAATAAAGCCCCCTTCGGGGGCTTTATTCTTTCTTCACTTTTATACCCTGCACCAACGAGATTTACTTTTCAAATAATTTTCGTCTACGAAATCTAATCAACGGCGCGGCTAATTTTCGCAGGTAATGCTTGAAGACTATCCAGGAAAACCGGGATCCGCCATTCCGGTAATGCACACGCAGCATCTCCGGCCAACAACGATCATCAGCGGATATGGTTTTTGCGTCTGAATGTAGGCGAAAATTTGCCCATAATTTAGGAATATATTTAATACCCGATACCGCTGCCAGGCGCACCCAGAGGTCATAATCCATCGCAAAATAGAATGTTGGATCTAATGGTCCAACCTGATCCCAGAGAGATTTTCTAAAAAGAGCAGCTTGCTGTGGAATATGCACATAACCCTGTTTTAATTTTTCCAACGATGTTTGCGCAGCCGGAAATTTTCCGATGACTTTTCCGCTTCCAGCAATATAATTTGCAGCACCATAGACCAGCCCCATTTCAGGGTGATCCTCAAAGAATTGAACAGCTTCTTCAATCATATCTGGCAAGAAGGTATCATCAGAATTCAGCCAGCCAATGATCTCCCCTTTTGCCAGAGCAAAGCCCTTATTGATCGCGTCTGTCTGTCCCTGATCTTTTTCAGAAATCCAGGCAACCACTTTATTTTCATATTTCTTAATTATTTCTACACTGCCATCCGTTGAGGCACCATCGATAATGATATATTCAAGATTCTTATAGGACTGGTTCAGCACTGATAGAATCGTCTCCTCTAGATACTGCGCCTGGTTGAAAGATGGCGTGATAATTGATACAAGCGGGTTGTTACCCATTCATTTCTCCACAGCAGTTATTGTATCTACGCCGTAAAATTGGGCAGCACAATAATTGACCCAAAAATTCGTTTCTGCTCTCATTTCGGCGATCTCCGCATGCGAATCCAGGGCTGTTACTGTGATCGCGGAGCTTCCCATGCTGATCTGTTCTTCAATTTCATTGTATTGCTGATCCCAGAGACCTGCCCTGTCCCTGTAAAACTGCACCTCGGAAATGCGCGCGGCTATCGTTGTAACAGGATAAAAAGCTGCTATCAAGAACAGAACCAATCCGACAATTTTTATTAGATCGTATTGGTTCAAGAATGTGCCCATGAGCCATCCAAGAATAATACCCTCAAAACACACACCAAAAATCAAAATGAACTGTGCCAGCATTAATACTCTTTTCTCCGGAAACGCCATCATCCCATAAGCCGTTGGTGCGCACACAGCCATGATAAACAAGAACGACAAGATAGGTCCAATTAGTAAGAAATAATATAATTTTTTTATCCACTCACTATCCTTCGCCATCGGTAAAAAGCAAAAAGCAGTAAGTATTGAAATCGCAAATAGGATACTGAATGGAAGCCATAACCCACGTACCGTTAGAACCATAAAATTAAACGCGGATTGGAAAGAAATCCTCACGATAGTGAATACATCAGGGGCCTGTTGGAGAGTATCCAAGCGTAATACATTCCCGGGAGAAAAGATCATGACAGCCATCGCAATAAGCGTCCCAGCCAAAGACAAAATAATCAGAAGAATTCTATTTTTTTTAGTGTGGATATCTCTACCTGCCAACAACCAGATTAACATTAATCCCAACACACACATTTGTAAAGCCGCATAAGATTCAGATAATCCGGCAGTAAAAAAGGTCACCAAGAAAACGGAGATCATTTGGATCAGTTTCTTACTCTTTGAGGGATTCTCTGAGGACAGCACCTCATAAAGCAGCCAGCATATAATTGGCAACGGCAGAAAATAATGAGAGAGACCCGACCGCCAATACACGCTCTGGTGCCGATTTGGCGCGAGGTATATGGTAAAAAAAACAATTGCCTGAGAAAGGAAAAGTGAAATAATACGCGGTCGCTTCACTGACAAAGCATCAAGAGATCGGGTGATAGTGAGGAACAAAATCAATCCCAGAAACATAATCACCAATGGTGAAATGAATCTGATCGCTTTTTGTCCGAGCAGTTCACTTATTGCAGAAAAGATATATGCTGAAAAGCGGTTGGATGTTGTGGAATAGAATGTGAGTAATCCGGGGAAAAATCCGTTTTCTTTCAGAATCCCAGAAAAACAAAAATCATCCGCTCTGTGTCGTGAAAAAAAACCTTGAATGAAATAAATTGCGTTTGGAATAAAAAATGTAAGCGGCGAAATAATTAAAATCACAGGGGTTATTTTCTCCCACATTGTTTTCCCCCGTTCTAATTCAGCGGTCACTTTTTTCTCCAATACTCTTCGATGATCTCGTCGGTCACTCGTACTTACCCTTTGACTCATTCCATCTTATAACAACCAGATTCCATAACATCGTTAATGAATCTCGTATCAGATGAACCCGGCTAGCTGAACGGTTCTTTAGCATTTGAACTGGAATCTTTGAAATAGAAAAAGAATGCTTCTGAGCTATTCGCAGCACTTCAACATCAAACCCAAACCCATGTATGGTTGTTCTCGGAAAAATAAATTCAGCTGCTTCCGAGCTAAACCCTTTCAAGCCGCACTGGGTATCCGTTATTCCGTCCTCAATGATCGTTTGAACCAAAGAGCTATAAACATCTCCCGCAAACTTTCGCAAAGGATGGACATTGGCCAGATTTGAGCCCGGATCGTTCCGATTGCCAATGACAATATCATCACCTGCACTTATTTTTAGATGGATCGTATTCACCGCTTCCATTTTATAGGGTAGATCAGCATCCAGAAAAACGCGCACATCTCCTTTGGCAATTCGCATTCCTTTTTTTACGGAATAACCTTTTCCACGATTCTTTGAATTATTTGCCAATGAAATTAAGATTTTCCCAGAATGAGCCTGAATGATCTCTTTAACAATTTTTCGTGTGTGATCCGTGCTACCATCATTGACGATGACAATTTCCCCCTCCTGAAATTTTTCTTTCAAATAATCCTTTACGGCGTGAATTGTTGAAGCAATCAACACCTCTTCGTTGTACGCAGGTAGGATAACAGAAATTGTCATTCTTTACCTATCATGTATTCAAGACTAGTATTGTCATCCATTATGACACTACTCTACACCCGCCCGAAGATCATAAATGATAATATCTCCCACCTCTTCCTTTTTCAAGAAGTTACTTTCAAAAAATTCTTTCAAAAACGCCTGATTTTCAAATTCTTCTTGATTTGCAACAATGAAATAATCAAACTCCGATATCCTATCTTTTAGCCCTGACTGCAAATCAATCTCATGCCCCGCCAATTCACGCAAAGTAATATCATCAGATGTCGTCCATGAAGAGACATGCGTCCACCCCCAATATGCCAGACGATAACCGTAATCAGGAAACAGTCCGATCACCTTCGCTTCGTGTCCCAACTTCTCACCAACCATTTCCCAGCTATTCACCTCTTCCGAATAATCACACCTGCTCAATGTCGATCTGATCTCCCAGGCATTGATGCCGATAAAAAATAATGCGGCGAGAGTGAAAACGAGTTTAGTGATGACCCTGTTGCGTTCGGAAATATTAAAAATCTTTCCAAGGATAATTCCTAACCCAATTGAAACCGGGATGATCAACGGTAAATGATAATAATCGTGCGTTGTAATATGGTATGAGAAAACAAAACCGTACAGAACATAGCCAAGGAGAAAGCCGGCCAAAAGTGAGAAATATTTCTTTCTGGTGAACAATGTAATTCCCAATACAGCTGCCAGAACAATCACAAAATCAATGGTGCTGTCCAACTCCAGGATCCATTGTAAATAGAAAAGCGGACGTATCCACCGTTGAGGAAAAAAACGGAATCCAAATTGTTCGCCCAGCGTTCCCAAAACAACCACACCATAAAATAAGTAAACCAGATGCGGAAGAATAGACAATGTACCGATGATCCATATGTGCTTTTTCTTTAAAAAATCCTTATATCCATATCTCTGGATAACCACACTGACGAAAGCAGGTGCAAGGAAAAATAATGCGCTGAATTTTACGTAAATCGAAAATCCACTGAGAATGCCAGCCAAGATAGCCCAGGAAACCTTCTGGTTATTCATCCATTTGATGAATGCCCAAATAGACATGATCATTGAAGCGATGAGAAGCGGTTCAGGTTGGAATGCCCGGCTGGCAACTGCAGCATATGGCCAAACCATGTAGAAAATCACTGCAAATGTACCGGCCGCAAAATCCGCAATTTCCTCTGTGATCAGAAAAAGGAAAATACCGCCGACCATCCAGAAAAGGATTGCCCAAAGCCTGGCAGCCCAGAGAATTTCTGATCCAAAAAGTTGATAGATGAATGTGGTTAGGCGCTCCATTATTTGCGGTTCAATTAATCCTTCCGCCTGCCATTGTTTGAAGGACATCTCACGCTGCCATTCGGGAGCATTTTCGAGCGTTTGATAATACATCCCCCGCGCAATCAAAGCTGAATGTAATTGCCGAGTTGGATGAAAATCCAATGGTGCGTCAAACAGATCAGATACCCTGATGATCAAACCAACCATAAACACTAAAATTAATAATGCGTTCCAGAGTCAATGATTATATTTCATATTTCAGTTTATTCATCCTTATATTCTTTTAGATATTCTATGAAAGAATCGAAATTCTCTTTTTCTATTTTTTCCGCTCTTTTTCGCAGAAATCTTTTTTTCAACCCATCAATCGGAACAATCCCGTTCACAAAAGAATAACCTACTCGATTGAAATTCCGTAAGAGAATATTGATATCAAATACAGCCCCCTTAAAATAATGCGTCAAAGCTGCCCAGTTTTTTCCACCATCCAACAGATAATGCGCTGTCAACTCGTGCGCCCCCACCATTATTTTCTTTCGGTCCTCTTCCACTATTGTATGAAAATCAGGATGGTTGTCCATCCACTCTACAAGTTCAAACACCTCTTTACCATATTCTGAAGCATGAGCGACATTTTTTGCGCCAGAATGAAACCTTGCGACTGACCAG
>Ga0255368_10183_pt1 | contig 15776 bp, 8 predicted proteins | sample ANMaggSeSYBR01E6_FD_182094 | JGI IMG/M metagenome (GOLD analysis project Ga0255368, IMG submission 182094) | Sediment cell enrichment communities from methane seep in Santa Monica Basin, California, United Staets - ANME aggregate JGI... | ecosystem: Environmental > Aquatic > Marine > Cold seeps >...
TACGCCAAACCTCGGTTCCATATAGGAGCGCACAGGATCAGGCAAAGGACTCCCGTGCCCTTTGCTAAGATTGATCTGCGTTTCGACATCAGCTCCTTCCTCTAAGTTGTTATCCCGGGATTCAGCAGATTTAGCCTGGATTGGTTCGGTTTCTTCTTCCCTATCTTTTACCATTTGCCGTTGAACCACTGGTGTGATTGAATCAGCCAACGGCCTGGTTTGAAGCGTTTGATCTTTTTTTTCTTCTGGTTTTGACTTCAAAGCCCCTGATCGTATAAGCCTCCCAACTGCCTGGTTCCCGATGGTTCTTTGAAGGAACAGGATTTGTTCTGCAGGCGAGCTAATGGATTGAGAAAGGTCTGAATTTTGCTTTTGAGAAGCCAAATTTTCCTTTTTGGCTCCAGGTGCTCTTGCTTCTGCTCTTGTTGCTTCACCCATTATTTATTCCCAGATACCTATATTTTCAGTCAAACGTTGCGCTGGCACACCCAACCGCAGCAGAGCTGCGGGGCATGATGTGCCGGTGCAACGTTTGACTATGAATCCAGACAATTGATATCTCTAAAAAATGAAATAAAACATTGTAAATTTTAATTTTCTATCAACTTAATTCAGCTATGATGTCTTCAATAGAAATTCCTTCTGGAATTGATAAGAATTCCTCTGGCTTATATCCAAGTATGAATATAATACAATTTAATAGTTCTCTTAGTCTCGGTTTCCTCCCCCACCTTTCAATATATTCTTGGGCAATCTCTTCAAATGCATCTCGAAATGACTCAATTAATTTATTATCTGCCGTTCCATTCTCTTTACTGAAGACGTTATTAGGTCCGCCCTCTAGTTTAACTATTATTTTTTGAATATGCATAACACCCACATTAGAAATAAAATCATTCGGTTGAATTTGTAAAACCAATATAATAGCATCTAATACTTCTTGTATTGAAGGCTTTTGACTTCCCGTTTCGCCATAACTTATGGTAATTTTTTTGAAAGTCCGGCTGATAATATCAGCTGGAATATCTCCTATTACATCTCCTTGTCCTATTTCCCACCAAGACATAATTTCCTCCTATTTCGGGCAATATCCTGCTTCTTGCACCTTTGGGTCATTAGCAATTTTTTTAGCCAAAGCTTCCATATTTCCTTTTTTGACAACTTCTTTACGATTCATAACATTATCGCGTCCACGAATTTCTCTTTCAATATCGAGATTTTTTTGCTCTAAATAATTCGCTTGATATTGGTTTAGGTTTTTAACCCTAGGCTGAAGTTTAGCCTTTTCCATAAATCTATAGAATTCTAGGTCTTTTTTGGTTAATTTTGAAGGATCTGTTAGCATTTTTCTTGCTTTGTCTCGATGTTCGCCTTGTCTTCTGGGAATGTCATCTGTCTGGCCAATATATACTTTCCCTGGGTAGTCAGGGTTTACACATTCATATATATCTAAATTGCCAAAACCACCTTTAAGAGACGGTGAATTATAATCAATTATTAGCTTATTATGGACCAATACACCAATACCTACAAAATAATTGTGCGTTTTATAAACACTGAGATTATAAGAAGATGTATCAAAATTTTCTTGAAGCGTAATAGAATCGATTGAAATGCTATTTCCATTTATAAGTTTTATTCGCATATCTTTCTTCAATTCACGTGCTTCAATCCATTTAGACTGACTTTCGATCCAAAAAGGATGGCTGCCAGTAGAATAAATAGCGCTATTGCCTGCTACGATCTTATAGAAATGGCGGGTTTTATTTTTCAATACTCTATTTATCTTTCTAATAACTACATTGTCCCTTTCAAAGTCATACGCTAATATACTTTCACCATTCTGCAATTGATCGATTCGCTTTGTGCCTTCCACTGTCCATACCAATGTATCACTTGAAAAACATGGAAGTTCTCCTTTCTTTTCAGGATGTAATATTTGATTTTGACGATTAATTTCTTTCTTTAAAGAATTATTTTCTTTTTTCAAATTGGATATCTCTTCTTTTTTATTTGCGATATCTTTTCTTTGCCGAATTTCTTGCTGTTTTGCCGCTTTCTTTGTCTCATAAGTTCTTGCAGAGTCTCTTTTTTTTCCAAGTCTTTCCAGTCTAGCTTCTTTCTTTTTTATATTTTTTTCAATTTCTTTTATTTTTGCATTGTTTGAATTCATTTTTTGCTTAATTGATTCGATCTTCTGTTTTGCTTTTATTTTTGGATCTGCAGGTGGCTTTATTTCAGGTGGCTTTGCCTCAGGCGGCTTTGATTCAGGTGGCTTTGCTTTAGGTGGGGCTTTCGCTGGTGCAGCCTTAGGTGGAGCAGATTCATGTACCTTTGGTGGTTCAGCTTTGGCAGCTTTTTCCGCCGCTTCCTTTGCTGCCTTTTCTGCAGCTTCATTTGCTGCTTCCTTTGCTGCCTTCTCAGCCGCATCTCTAGCCGCTTTCTCAGCTGCTTCATTTGCCACCTGTTTTATTACCTCCTCGCTCGCCCCCTCTGCAGCGGCCTTTTCAGCTGCCTGCCTTGCTGCTCTCTCCGCAGCCTCTCTGGCTGCCTTTTCCGCAGATTCCTTAGCTGCTTTCCCTGCCGCTTCCTTCGCAGCCTTTTCCATCGCTTCCTTGATGGATTTCTCAACGCCTTCCTTGACGGCCTTTTCAACTGCTTCCTTGACAGCCTTTTCAACTGCCTCCCGAACAGCCTTTTCAACTGCTTCCTGAACAGCCTTTTCAACGACCTCCTTAATCAGTTTCTCAACTATTTCCTTCGTGACCTTCTCAACACCTTTCTTTACTCCGACCTTAAACAACCGCTTCAGAAAAGCAATGATACCGGTCTTTGCCGCCTGCTCTCCTGCAGTGGCTGCTCCCCCACTAAAGATGCCAGCCACTATGGCAGCGATATCGATTATGGCCACCACACATCTGACACCCCGCATTGCAGGCGCGTCTTTCTTACCCGTGACCACATTATCGCCAGTCAAACACCCGCAACCATCTTTGACCGTGCTCACAAACGGGATAAGATCTGTAGCTTCATCGGTATAGTGCTCGACATCCTTGCTACCTCCTTTTTCCATCAATTTCGGGGTAGCGCAGCCAATTATCTTACAGGCAATCTTTGTACTGAGTAGTCCTGCAATAGAGGGATTCGTCAACAATAACGCTTTACCAAGGTATTCCCCGGCTTTCTTCGCAACTTTGATAACACCCTTGAACCGTCTGGCAATTGCTGATCCTGCATCCTTCACCCACTTGAATGCCTTGTTACCCAGATCTTTGGCGAGATTCCACGCCTTGTCCAGCCCCAGTGCCCTGGCCACATCCAGCAATTTACCGCCCACGCTCTTAGCGTAATCCCAGGCTTTACCGCCCCATTCCTTTGCGAAGTCCCAGGCCTTTCCGCCCCATTCCTTGACCTTGCCCCAGGCTTTGCTGCCCCATTCCTTGGCAGTTGTCCAGGCTTTACCTGCCCAGTCCCTGGCTGTATTCCATGCCTTTCTTCCCAGCTCTTTGGCTTTATTCCAGGCTTTACCTGCCCAGTCTTTGGCAGTGCTGATTGCCCTGGCTCCCCAGTCTTTTGCTGTGCTCCATGCTTTATTTGCCCAGCCTTTGGCTGTACTAACGGCTTTGGATCCCCACTCTTTGGCTTTGGCGTATGCTTTGGAGGCTGCTTCCCTGGCAGTCTTGAACGCTCTGGCAGCAGCTTCTTTGGCAGCCTTTACAGCCTTGTTTTTCAACTCTTTGGCTTTATTAATTGCCCTGTTTGCCAGGCCCTTTGCCTTACCCACCACCCAACTTAAAAGGCCAGAAGCTTTACCCAGGATCTTCTTTGCCATGCCTGCAACCTTGCTGGCTGCCCCTCCCGTAAGTTTGTCGGCGATGCCGAGCACCTTGCCGCCTAAATTCCTGGCAGCACCGGCGATCTTACTTCCTAATACTTGCGCTTTGTTCCATACCGCGCTGCCCAGGCTGGTGGCTTTAGCCCATACCTTGCCGCCAAAATTCTTAGCCTTGTTGTAAAGGTTACTGGCCTTGTTCTTAGCAAAGTTCCAGGCATTTGTCCCAAGCCTCTTTGCAAAGTTCCAAGCCTGGCCCGCCACCCTCCTGGCGCCATTGATTGCTTTATTCCCAAGGCCACTGGCAAAGTTCCATGCTTTGGTTGCCCCGTTCTTTATGGCGTTGTAGGCTCGGGATGCCGTTTCTTTAGCAAAATTGCCGACTTTGCTGCCCCATTCCTTTGCACCATTCCATAACTTGCCGCCCCATTTTTTTGCGGCGTTCCAGGCCTTGCCACCCAATTCCCTGGCTTTATTCCAGCCCTTTTTTACCCAGGGAGCGACAAGGTTGTATGCCTTGCCAGCTAACCAGCCGACTGCTTTGCATAGGTTATCTACGGTGGCTTTGTTGGCGATATCCTTGGCGATATCGACAGCCTTGCCGCCCAGGTTTTTGGCAGTATTATAGGCTTTTCCGGCAAGACCTTTTACACTACCCCAGGCTTTGCTGCCCATACCTTTGACTTTCCCCCAGGCCTGGCCTGCTGTGTTCTTGACCTTGTTCCAGATGCCGCTCCCGAGGTTTTTTGCTTTATTCCACAGTTTCGTACCTACCCGTTTTGCGCCATCCCATGCACTCTTGCCCAGATGCTTAGCCTTGTTCCATGCCTTGCTGCCCATGCTCTTGGCTGAGCCCCATGCTTTTTTGCCAAGTCCCCTGGCAACCTTATACGCCCTTGTACCCAGGTTCTTTACACTGCCCCAGGCTTTGCTGCCCATGCCTTTGACTCTGTTCCAGGCGCTCGATCCTGTTGTTGTGACTATGCTCCAGATGGATGCGCCCTTGCTTTTAACAGTGTTCCATGCCTTGCCACCCGCACCCTTGACCTTGTTCCACGCAGCACTGCCGAGATTTTTCGCTGCGTTCCAGGCAGAGCTGCCAAGACTCTTGATCACACCGATCATTTTCCCTGCAAGCTTCTTTGTTGCTTTCAGGGGGTTCAGGTCACTCCAGCTGATGCGTTGCACGGAAAACCCGGCTCTGGAAAAACGTTGCGATCCTAAATTCGTTGTTTCCATAGCCCGATCCCGATCAGACAGTATTCGGACATAATTCTGCTGGATAGGATTACCTGCAGTATTTTCAGGGACTTTTGTTTCTTCCGAAACATTCGTCTGGGGCATACTCATCAGCTGCTCAGACACTTGATCGGCTTCCTGTTCATGGATATCCCCTGGATGACCGATCCTGAGTTTCGTCTTCAAAGCCCCGGATTTGATAAGTTTCCCCACTGCCTGGTTCCCGATGGTTCTTTGAAGGAACAGGATTTGTTCTGCAGGCGATCTAATGGATTGAGAGTGGTCTGTCTTCTGTTTTTTAGAAGCCACATTTTTCATTTTGGCTTGAGATGATTTGGGTTTTGTTCTTGTTGCTTTACCCATTGTTTATCCCGAACCTATATTTTCAACTGATCTGAATCAAAACCAATGAATGGCACATGGCGGATCTAACACACTGTAACCCAACTTTGAGAGTTAAAATTAATATGAGTGTTCTTAGTCATGTCTTTATGACAAAATATGCAAATAAAACTACGAACATATGAAATTTCGCCGAACAATAATATATGCTTTCCTGTTGGAACGGCCTTGGGACAATATTCATTTAACACTTCAATCAATGAATGACTCTAACCATTATTACATGACTTTCGGCTCAGAAACGGGTTAAATTAGAGAACTTTTAAATATAGTAACTTCCTTTATTAATTCATGACTGAAATAAATCATGAGATTTTTTAATTTGTTCTGGAAATGCTAGGGCCGCATATATAGTTTGCGAAATACATAAGTAGTAATAAGTAGTAATCAGAAAATAATAAAAAGTCTCAGATTTGAATGGGCGCAGGTATAATTTCAAACTTCTCTAATTTAAAGCGTTACTATATACCCATATAGCCGAAACTCATGTATTATGTGATTTTAATATCATTCAATATTCCTTTCATTTTTAGATGTTAATTTGATCTATCAAAATACAATAAACGTCTTCGGTATATTTAATTTTTCACGAAGTATTTAATATTTATGAACAACAATATTATTGTAATAAGGAAAAAAAGTCGGCCTTAAAAATACGCTACATGGGATAGAATTACAATGATATTTAAACCAAATTATAATAACATTTCTCATCCAACTGATAAAAATATTGAAAAATATGGGGCAATTTTGTCCCAAGTCCTGTTGGAACAATCCTTACCGTGCAAAAACAACATGAAAAACTTGGTTTCCAACATGTCTTTAGCAAATACAAAAAAAAATGTAGAGACCAAAACTCATTAATAACAGCTCTTATTTGCTACAAGCTTACTGACAATTTCAGTATCAGCAAATCAAGTGAATGGATTAATCGAGAAGAAGTCCTTGAATTATTTGAACTCAAAGGATTTCAAGAAAGAACCCTCTTCCGTGCTCTTGAAACCATTGGGGAAAATAAGGAATAAATTATTGACGACATTCAAGACTGCTTTTTCCAGAAATTTAATTTCAAGCATACCAACATCAATCTTGACTGGACAAGCTTGATTCTCTATGGAAATAAATCAGTTCTTGGAAAATACGGATACAACGGTGGTCACAGACCTGGCAAGAAGCAAATAACTGTTGGAATCAGTGAGCTCGCTGATCCTATCAATGTTCCTTTAGGAATTACAGTAAAAATAGGTAATGTACCAGACACGACACATATCAATTATACATACCTTCAGATTACCAGTAAGCTTGGAGAAGGTTCACGTATCACTTTCGATAAAGGCAGACACAGTAAGGTCAAAGTTCAACCGCGATTCTGTTGAATGACATGTGTCAATTCATGTGCCATAAGCTTCTGACTTTTCTGATTGTCAGGGGAATATTCCCCCGCATTAAAGACTACATCCTTTCCAATTGTAAATGCCCTTGCATTTACTCCCCGCGCTGCCTCCGACGCTTTTGCATCTTCATGCACCCGCACATCGCTGAAATCGTACCCTAAGCGCGGCTCAAAGAATGCTCGTTCCCCTTGTGATAGCGATCGCCCTCCTCCTTTCATGCACTGTATCTTATTTTCAATGACGGAATCAACTACTGGATTAGAAACCGAAACATTCTTTGCTTGAAGCTTTTTTTCCTCCTCCTCTTCTGCTGGTTGCCTTTGCAGTTTCTCTTCTTCCTCTTCCTCTATCGGCTTTTTTTGAAGCTTTTCTTCCTCTTCCTCCTCTTCTGCTGGTTGCCTTTGTAGTTTCTTTTCTTCCTCTTCCTCTATCGGCTTTTTTTTGAAGCTTTTCTTCCTCTTCCTCCTCTTCTGCTGGTTGCCTTTGTAGTTTCTCTTCTTCCTCTTCCTCCTCTTCTATTGGCTGTCGCTTCAGTTCGTTTTCCTCAAACGTTGTGCTTGCCCTCTGGATGCGAGAATTATTTATTGATACTTTTTGCGGTGCTGGCATCCGCATCACAGCATCCGCCACTCTATCAGCCTCATGTTCATATACATCTCCGGGCTGCCCTATTCTTAGTTTAGCCTGTAGAGCCTTTGATTTTATCAATCTCGAAACAGCTTGGTTACCTATGGTTCTCTGAAGATGTAAAATACTATCAACAGAAGAGGCCTTCGATCCGGATCGATTAATCCTTCGCGTCTGTAAATCTGAATTGATTTTATTTGCCTCGGATCTCTTAGCAAATATACTATTCATTTCACCCATCATTTATCACCAACCCTATAACTATTCTTTTATAATTCTATATAAGTATATACCTTCCCGTTCCTCAATCTGCTCCATCGACTCCTCATTAATCACCATCTCCTCAAAATCTTTCCATACATTCCATCTCTTACTATCCCCACAGTCAAACCCCAGGCAGGGCACAAGCCGCTGCTCCCACACCGTACACATGTAACTCCTCCTGTCAAAATGCACGCAATAACCACCAGCACCGTGAGCTATCAGATAAGGCCTGTCGAACTCCCACCTGATGACAACCTCCTCCACATCCTATCTTGCAGGGCAAAAGGAAACTTACAGCATACTGCTTTGCATAAATGCCGCCTGCTGTGGCAGTCAACTTCAGCTTCATGCTCGAAAGTGTATTTGTTGCATTCTGGATCCTGGTACAAAAGCCCTATTTTGCTTTCAACGAATTTCCTCACAAGCCGCTCTGTAACCTGCTTCTTACGCTCATCCAGTTCTTCGATCGAAAGTATTTCTTTTTCGCTGAGCAGTTCGATGAGTGCGTAAAGGAATGAGGCTGCCTCCAAGGTTCTGGTGGTCTTGGCATTGATGTGGGTGTGAGTGTAGAGGAGGCCTCTGGTTATTTCCTGCCGGATTTTACTTAAGCTGATCTTGATATTGGTTTGATTTTCCGGATGAGTGGTTCATCTGTTAATATTAATCAATAATTACATCACTAGACTATCGACCAAACATAGCGTACCTTGACCATATTTGTATTCATTCCAGCAAACATTGTTTCAACATAAGCAACAAACATCGGTACATCAGATTCACCCTCGATTTGTTCTTCCGTATAGGTGAATATTTCTCCTTTGTAAACTACACTTGATGTTAATTCTTTGCCATCTTGAATTAATGCAAGCCATACTTCTCCTCCTTCAACATCGATTTCCACTGCAGTAAGTTCAATACCATCTGAAATCTTATACTGTTGACCAACATGAAGAACTATCTTATCATCAATTGTGATCGTTTTCAGCTTTTCGGGATTACCGTTCAAAGCAACATAATTTCCGACCATAGCATAGTAATAACCTCCGTGATATGTATCAAAAAGTTCACATTTTTTCGTACCATCTTCACATAATCCATTAGGCACGATCAAGTCCTCCTCCAGAGATACGAGATATTTGACATATTTAATATCATTAACGGTTAAATAAACATTTATTGTTTTAGTTCCACCATTTGAATCAATCACAATATTTCCCCTATGAATGCCATCATTCAAGTTTGCAGTACTGGCAGTAACAGTAACCGTTCCCGAAGATCCGGATGTTGGGCGTATGGTTATCCAGTTCGGTTTATTACCCACGTTCCAATTTAAGGTTCCCCCTCCATCATTTGATATCTTGAATGTCAGGGATTTTTTATCTCCCACAGATATGGTACCGAAGTTTAGTATATCAGGTTCTACAGACAATTTCGGCTTTAGATCTTCAACATTCACTGTAACGGGAATGGAAACTTGTCCACCATTTGAACCTATCACAATATTTCCCCTATGAATGCCATCATTCAAGTTTGCAGTACTGGCAGTAACAGTAACCGTTCCCGAAGATCCGGATGTTGGGCGTATGGTTATCCAGTTCGGTTTATTACCCACGTTCCAATTTAAGGTTCCCCCTCCATCATTTGATATCTTGAATGTCAGGGATTTTTTATCTCCCACAGATATGGTACCGAAGTTTAGTATATCAGGTTCTACAGACAATTTCGGCTTTAGATCTTCAACATTCACTGTAACGGGAATGGAAACTTGTCCACCATTTGAACCTATCACAATATTTCCCCTATGAATGCCATCATTCAAGTTTGCAGTACTGGCAGTAACAGTAACCGTTCCCGAAGATCCGGATGTTGGGCGTATGGTTATCCAGTTCGGTTTATTACCCACGTTCCAATTTAAGGTTCCCCCTCCATCATTTGATATCTTGAATGTCAGGGATTTTTTATCTCCCACAGATATGGTACCGAAGTTTAGTATATCAGGATCTACAGACAATTTTGGCTGTAGATATTCAACATTCACTGTAACAGTTTTAAAATTTGATAATCCAGCTTCATTCGTGGCTTCGAGTATGTAGTTGGTATTTATATCCGGATCAACATTTCTTTCATCAGCTGAATTCACTCTTCCTATTCCATCGATAGTTACGCTTGTAGCACCAGAAACGTTCCAGCGCAATGTAGATCCCTCTCCAACAGAAATGTTATTAGGATCTGCAATAAAAGAATGAATTATTGGCAATTCGATAGGTTCGTCTCCGACATTTAATATAACAGTTTTAACATTCTTTCCAAGTTCATTTGTAGCTCTAAGGATGTAAATATTAGTTTCATATGGATATACATCTATTTCTCCAATTGGATCCACATTTCCTATTCCATCGATAGTTACATTTGTGGCACCAGAAACGTCCCAATGTAATGTAGATCCTTCTCCAGCAGAAATGGTTTCAGGATCTGCAGTAAAGGAATTAATTATTAGTTCCTTTTCTATATACAAGGATATATTCCCTGTCTTATTTCCTCCATTTGATGTCACTGTAATGCTGTCAGTATAGCTGCCAGGTTGAAGGCCATTACTATTAATACTAACAGTTACCGTATGCGCTTCGGTTCCGATTGTAGGGTTCACAGTTATCCAATCCGCATTAGTACTAACATTCCATTCTAGTTTTTTATTGAATATCAAGTAGAACTTGTTATTTTCATTCCATATTGAGAAAGTCTGAGGTTCAGTATCAGGTTTAAAGTCAAAGTTTAAAGGATCCGGATCAATTGCCAATTTTGATGGACCACCTGGTATTGCAATTATAAATATTGCTAAAACGGACAATGCTATTAGCACAGCCGCAACCTTTATCGGAGGTATAGGAATAGTTGGATCTAAATTAATGCATTTTAGATATTCTATCAACTTAAGTTTCCCGCTTTTGACCTTAAATCCTTCTTTACTCACTTCATATCCTATGGTCTGATTTAAGAATTGCTGGCCAGCAGTAAAAGAATACGAACCGTCTTTATCAGAAGTCAGCTTTATAGTTTTACCACCTATTCTAAAACTGATACTGGCATCAGCCAGTGGACGATCTGCTTTATCACATATCTTACCTTTTATCTCAATTTCAAATTCGTCTATCAGAATATCTGACTTTATCTCAGGGCTATCGATCTCATATGAAATATTCTTCTTTATGTAACCTTCTTTCTGGATGACATAATCCAAAGTCTGCCCTGTATAATCTTCCTCAGTCGTGTATTCATATTCACCCTGCTCATTGGAAGAAATTGAAGCTATTTGCTTACCTTCGATACTAAGTTTGATACTTGCATCCTTAACAGGATCACGATTCTTTGAATTTCGAATAGTGCCAAATATCTTAGTTTTTTCTTTTGTTCCTTTTTCAAGCTCATTTAAAAGAATATCTGACTTAATTTCAGCTTTATCAATCTCGTAAGATATGTTCTTTGTTTCAAAACCTTCTTTTTGAATGACAAAATCTAATGTCTGCTCCAGATAATCTTCTTCTGTTGCATATTCATATTCACCCTGCCCATTAGTAGTAATAGAAGCTATCTGCATACCTTCGATACTAAGCCTGATGTTTGCTTCTACAACAGGGTTTCTATTCTGTGAATCACGAATTGTACCAAATATTCTAATAATATCACCCTCTGTTCAATGACTATTCTTCAACTCTATTATTATTTGATTTCTGATAAGTATAAATTTTCTCATTGCTATCATCTATCTGCTTAATCATCCCATCATTGACGCCCATCTCTACAAAATCCTCCCACACCTTCCATTTTTCATTATCCTCACAGTCAAATCCCCGGCAGGGTACAGGCCGCTACTCCCATACCATACACCTGTAGTTCTCCCTATCCAGATGAACATAGTAACCATCATCGTCGTGAGCGATCAGATAAGGCCTGCCGAACTCCCACCTGATGACACCCTCCTCCACATCCTGCCTTGATGAGGGCAAAAGGAAACTTACAGCATATTGCTTTGCATGGATGCCGCCTGCTCTGGCATTCAACCTCAGCTTCATGCTCGAAAGTGTATTTGTTGCATTCTGGATCCTGGTACAAAAGCCCTATTTTGCTTTCAACGAATTTCCTTACAAGCCGCTCTGTAACCTGCTTTTTACACTCATCCAGCTCTTCGATCAAAAGTATTTCTTTTTCGCTGAGCAGTTCGATGAATGCGTAAAGGAACGAGGCTGCCTCTAAGGTTCTGGTGGTCTTGGCATTGATGCGGGTGTAGAGGAGACCACTGGTTATATCTTAAAGGAAGTCATGGAAGTTGTTCTGGGTGCTTTTTTTTTAAAGTTCATGGTTCTGTTCTTTGGTGCTAATCTTGATTCTGTTAGATTTCAGAGCGAATCGCCATCTAAAGACTATTTAGTAAAAATACTCTTACAGATTTGAAATCAAAGCAAGTAGCTGCAGTAACTGTCTATTATAACCCATCTTCGTCACTATGAATTTAAACCGCTATCAGTGGACCGTACCATTTTTAAAATCTGTTCCACACATTCTTGACCCCGATCGATTTCAAGTAATTGTTCATTCCAAAATATTTGCAATTGAATGCATCCATAATGTTTTTTTGCGTATTCGTCATGGTCGTAATTTTCAATTTCACCTTTCTCCAATGATTTGTTCTATATGTTATAACAATTATATAATGTTCACGGTTTGGAATTCTGTTCTACATCTGGAAAAGTTAAGGAAGTATTATTTTGGTGAAAATCGAGAGGAGTGGACGTTAGAAAAGATTATTTATGGATGAAAACTGTGAATTCTGGTGTGATACTGGAGAACATGGGTTATAACAACGTCGAGTTAGTTTTCATTCCAGGATTTCACCATCTTATTCTATGAATCTGGGATTAGATGGCGCCATAATATCACTCATTGAGCCATCAACTAGAATTAAGGATATATAACCTCTTGAGGTTCCGTAATTTGATTTAATGTAGATATTCCCCTCATATTCATCTGGCTCCAAACCAGTAGTAATAATTTTGAGAGTAATAGTCTCAGAATTGTATCCGTAAGTAGGTTCTATAGTTATCCAATCTCTAGTTGTTTCGATTGTCCAAAATAGATCCCCACCTCCAGAATTATCTACTGAAAATGTTCTCGTGTTTGCTCCCCAGAAATTAAGAACAGTTGTAAGTTCGAAGTCAAACGAAGGTGGGTCTGGATCTACAGACAATATCGGCGGTTGCTCATCAACATTCACTGCAACAGTCTCAACATTTATTCCCGCTTCATTCGTAGCTCTAAGGATATAAATGGTAGTTTCATCTGGATCTACAATTATTTCTCCAGTTGGATCCACTTTTCCTATTCCATCGATAGCTATGCTTGTAGCACCAGAAACCTCCCAGCGTAATGTGGATTTCCCTCCTGCAGAAATACCAGCAGGATCGGCAACAAAGTAATGAATTATTGGTAAATCCGCAGTTTCATCTTCAACAGTCACTATAACAGTCCTAACATCTGATATTTCAGCATCTTTAGTAGCTCTAAGGACGAAAGTGGTAGTTTGTTCAACCCATCTGTCTATTGAGCCCTCTGATACTTCCACAGGTCCTACTCCATCGATAGTAACTCTAGTAGCACCAGTAACTTCCCAGCTTAATGTGGTTTCACCTTCCAGACCATCGATATGATTAGGTACTGCACTAAAGTAATGGATTACTGGTGGGTCCACAGGTTCTTCTTCAACATACACTATTGTTGTTCTTACGTCAGGTACTCCAGCATCATTAGTAGCTCTAAGGACGAAAGTGGTAGTTTGTTCAACCCATCTGTCTATTGAGCCCTCTGATACTTCCACAGGTCCTACTCCATCGATAGTAACTCTAGTAGCACCAGTAACTTCCCAGCTTAATGTGGTTTCACCTTCCAGACCATCGATATGATTAGGTACTGCACTAAAGTAATGGATTACTGGTGGGTCCACAGGTTCTTCTTCAACATACACTATTGTTGTTCTTACGTCAGGTACTCCAGCATCATTAGTAGCTCTAAGGACGAAAGTGGTAGTTTGTTCAACCCATCTGTCTATTGAGCCCTCTGATACTTCCACAGGTCCTACTCCATCGATAGTAACTCTAGTAGCACCAGTAACTTCCCAGCTTAATCTGGTTTCACCTTCCAGACCATCGATATGCTTAGGATCTGCATTAAAGTAATGAATTATTGTTGGTTCCTCTGTTGGTTCCTCTGTTGGTTCTTCAACCGGTACATACAGAGACACTCTTCCAGTTTCAATTCCCCCATTTGATTCCACAGTAATTGTTCCGGTATGACTTCTTGGATCCATGCCAGCACTGTTAACACTAACAGAAACCGTACCAGAACCAGTTCCACTATCACGAGATACCACTATCCAATCCCGGTCACTGTAAACATCCCATTCCAGGGTTCCATCTCCGTCATTCCATATTGAAAAGGTCTGAGCACTTGTCCCGGGTACAAAATTAAAGTTTAAAGGATCTGGATCGATTGCTAATTCCGGTGACTCATCTGGTAGTATAATATCTATCAATACTGGTAATGCAAATAGAAGTATAGCTAAACCGGACAATACTATTAGCACAGTTGCGACCTTTATCGGAGGTATAGGATTAATTGGATCTAAATTAATGCATTTTAGATCTTCTATCAACTCAAGTTTCCCGCTTTTAACCTTAAATCCTTCTTTACTCACTTCATATCCTATGGTCTGATTTAAGAACTGCTGGCCAACAGTAAAAGAAAATGAACCGTCTTTATCGGAAACCAGTTTTATAGTTTTATTATCCATTCTAAAACTGATACTGGCTTCAGTCAGTGGACGATCTGCTTTACCGCATATCTTGCCTTTTATCTCAATTTCAATTTTGTCTATCAGAATATCTGACTTGATTTCTAATTTATCAATCTCAGATGAAATATTCTTCTTTATGAAACCATCTTTTTGGATAATAAAGTCCAGTGTCTGACCTGTATAATCTTCGTCTGCTGTGTATTCATATTCACCCTGCTCATTGGAAGAAACTGAAGCTATTTGCGTACCTTCTATACTGAGTTTGATACTTGCAGCCTTAACAGGATCACGGTTCTTTGAATTTCGAATAATGCCAAATATCCTTGTTTTCTCTTTTGTTCCTTTTTCAAGCTCATTCAATAGAATATCTGACTTAATTTCAGCTTTATCAATCTCGTAAGATATGTTCTTTCTTTCAAAACCTTCTTTTTGAATGACAAAATCTAATGTCTGCTCCAGATAATCTTCTTCTGTTGCATATTCATATTCACCCTGCCCATTAGTAGTAATAGAAGCTATCTGCATACCTTCGATACTAAGCCTGATGTTAGCCTCTGCAACAGGGTCTTTATTCTTCGAATCACGAATTGTTCCAAATATTCTAATAATATCACCCTCTGTTTAATAACTACTCTTCAACTCTATTATATTTTGATTTCTGATAAGTATAAATTTTTTCATTACTATCATCTATTTGCTTAATCATCTCATCATTAATTACTATCTCTACAAAATCTTCCCACACTTTCCATTATCATCACAGTCAAATCCCCGGCAGGGTACAGGCCGCTGCTCCCACACCGTACACTTGTAACTCTCCCTGTCCAGATGAACACAGTAATCATGATCATCGTAGGCGATTATCAATTCCTGTCATTGCTGTAAACTCATACAAGCGAGGGCTTGTTTCTTTGTTATTTCGTAAACATTTTATGATATTACATGCTTATACTCGCCACGTCATAAGGCAAATCAATGACGAGCAGTGGTATAATTTCAGACAGCTTAGATGAAAACAAAATAAGAGAGCGGGAATTGCTGGCTGTGTCCCCACAGGGGCAGAAAAAAAATTAATTATATTCCCAAATTCTGCGTTTGCATTTTCCACAACAATCCCTGGCATCCCAATTTAAATGCTTATAGTAAACGTGCATGAAATTCTTCGAATGACATG
>Ga0255368_10184_pt1 | contig 15763 bp, 6 predicted proteins | sample ANMaggSeSYBR01E6_FD_182094 | JGI IMG/M metagenome (GOLD analysis project Ga0255368, IMG submission 182094) | Sediment cell enrichment communities from methane seep in Santa Monica Basin, California, United Staets - ANME aggregate JGI... | ecosystem: Environmental > Aquatic > Marine > Cold seeps >...
ACAGGCATGCACGAAAAAGAGAATAGATCAGCCCTGGAAGTGGTAATGACTGTTCTACATGCCGGTGGTAAATTTGATAAAGGTTCTTATAAAGTATCAGGTGGTTTACATGGTGTTGGAGTATCTTGTGTAAATGCCTTATCCAATCATCTCAAAGCTACAGTCTATCGTGAGGGGAAAACCTTTGTACAGGAATATGAAAGAGGAATACCTAAGGAAGATGTTAAAGTTGTAGGTGAGTCATCCAAAACTGGTACTGATGTAACTTTTATTCCGGATGATACAATTTTTACTGTTCTTGAATATAATTATGATATTCTGAGTTCGAGAATACGTGAACTGGCATACTTGAATAAAGGAATTAATCTTTCAATTACAGATGAGAGAGAAAAAGATGAGGAAGGAAATTTTATTTCCGATACCTTTCATTCTGAACTTGGCTTAACTGATTTTATCAATTATCTTGATGCTACTCGTGAAAAACTGATGAATGAACCCATTTCCATGGAAGGTGAGAAGAATGGTATGCCGGTTGAAATTTCAATGCAATACAATACTTCTTTTTCAGAAAATCTCCATTCTTATGTGAATAATATCAATACACATGAAGGAGGAACCCATTTATCAGGATTTCGCAGGGGCTTAACACGCACGCTGAAAAGCTATGCTGAAAAATCCGGAATGCTCTCAAAACTGAAATTCGATATCAATGGGGATGATTTCAGGGAGGGCTTAACCGCTATTATTTCAGTGAAGGTTGCTGAACCACAATTCGAAGGCCAGACCAAAACAAAACTGGGAAATTCAGATGTAATGGGTGCTGTTGACCAGATGGTAAGCGAACATTTAGCGTATTACCTCGAGGAACACCCAAAGGAAGCCAGGACGATTGTTAATAAAGTGATCCTGGCTGCAACAGCAAGGCATGCCGCTCGTAAAGCCCGGGAGTTGGTTCAGCGGAAAAATGTACTTTCAAATACAGGCTTACCAGGTAAACTGGCTGATTGTTCAGAAAAAGATCCTTCTTTATGTGAAATTTACCTTGTGGAGGGTGATTCTGCGGGTGGTACTGCAAAACAGGGACGGGATAGAAAGTTTCAGGCGATTCTTCCTTTGAGGGGTAAGATACTCAATGTGGAAAAGGCCATGCAGCATAAGATATTTGAAAACGAAGAGATCAGAAATATGTTTACTGCCCTTGGAATATCCATTGGAACCGAGGAGGATAGTAAAGCACTGAATCTTGAAAAGCTCCGGTATCACAAAATTATCATCATGACAGATGCGGATGTTGATGGTAGTCATATTGCAACATTATTACTTACTTTCTTTTTCAGGTATATGAAGGAGTTGATTGAGTATGGTTATGTGTATATTGCCACGCCTCCCTTATATTTAATCAAAAAAGGAAATAAAGAACGTTATTGTTGGAGTGAAGAAGAGCGGGAAGAAACGGTAACTGAATTTGCAGATAATGGATCAGAAAAAGGGGTACATATTCAGCGCTACAAAGGTTTGGGTGAAATGAATGCAGAACAATTGTGGAATACGACCATGGATCCGGCATTCCGGACCTTACGTCAGGCAACCATCGAAAATGGAACAGAAGCTGATCGTGTATTTTCTATGCTCATGGGCGATGAGGTACCCCCCAGACGTGAGTTTATCGAAAAAAATGCGAAGTATGCAAATATTGATGCCTAAAGGATTTATTAAGATTTGCATTAATTGACTAATAAAAAGGAGGCAACGATTAGCCTCCTTATTTGTACCTTTCATTGAACTAACTGTTCATCATATTGTTTGGAATAATTAGGAGTTACTTTATTCTGGTATTTGTTCCTAAGTGTCAGAATTTTAAAATAATCCATGAATTAACAACATTTAACAAAATTGAACGTATTTTAATACCTATTTAAGTAATTTTACGTTTTTAAATTATTTGAATGATTCTAATTTTAATTTTATGAACATACGATCTTTTAAATATTTTGGTATTGCTCTATTTTTTGTAGCTGCCAGTATTATTGTCCTTGCAGCCAGAAATAGTTCTGATGATCTCCGTCGTGATTTACTACTGAAGGTTATTTCATTTGCTGTAAACAGCGGTCATTATCAGCCCGGTGATATCAATGATAAGTTTTCTGAAAAAGCATTCAGTCTTTACATTGAAAGAATTGACTTTGCTAAAAGGTTTTTATTGCAGGAAGATATTGATCAGTTGACAGCATATAAGAAAAAGCTTGATGATGCCATGCGCGACATTGATTTTGAATTTCTTGATAAATCAATAGCAATTCTTGAAAAACGTACAGAGGAATCTAAAGATTATTTTACAGATATTCTTAGTAAACCATTTGATTTTGAAATTGAAGAGGAATATGAATTTGATGCTGATAACCTGGAATTTGTAAAAACCAAGCAGGAATTGAAAGAGCGCTGGAGAAAGTCTTTAAAATATGAAACTATGGCCAGGTTATACGACTTGGCTGAAGAGCAGAAGGATGCAGTTGAGAAAAGTGATACGGTAACCATTAAAGATTTTGCCCTATTGGAAGCTGAAGCACGGAAAAAAGTAAACAAACGTTATGATGATTGGTTTCATCGCATGGAACAATTAAATGATGATGATCGCTTAAATATTTATATCAATTCCCTTGTTAATGTATTTGATCCGCATACGCAATATTTTCCACCCCGTGATAAAGAGAATTTTGACATCCGGTTCTCAGGACAATTAGAAGGAATTGGAGCACAGCTAACACAGCGTGATTCTTATATTGAAGTAACTAAAATTATTCCCGGAAGTCCTTCCTGGAAGCAGGGCGAACTGGAAGTAGGAGATTTAATTACAAAAGTTGCCCAGGGAAACGAAGAGTATGTTGATGTGGTTGATATGCGTTTGGATGATGCTGTTCAACTGATCAGGGGAAAGAAAGGTACTAAAGTCAGGCTAAGGGTTAAAAAACTTGATAAATCTGTTACCGAGATTGTTTTAATCAGGGATGTGGTTGTATTGGAAGAAACATATGCCAAATCTGCTATCATCAAAGATGAAGAAACCAGTAGAAGTTACGGATATCTAAAACTCCCGTCTTTTTATGTTGATTTTTCCAAAATCAATGGACGTAACTGTTTTGATGATGTAAGAAAGGAGATTGAGAAACTGAATGATGAGAATATTGAAGGCCTTGTTTTTGATTTAAGGAACAATGGTGGTGGTTCGTTGGAGGATGTGGTTAAAATAGCCGGATTGTTTATAAAACAAGGGCCAGTTGTACAATCGATGGGTAGAAAAGGCATGCAAAGAACCCTGGAGGATAAAGATCCGGAAATTCAATTTGATGGTCCGGTGGTAGTTATGGTCAATACCATTAGTGCATCAGCTTCTGAGATTTTTGCAGCAGCCATGCAGGATTATAACCGGGCAATTATTGTAGGTACCAACTCAACCTATGGAAAAGGTACCGTGCAGAATTTTTCTGAACTTGACAGGATGGTACCCCGCAAACCCGCAGGTATGAAAGAATTGGGATCATTGAAGATGACAGTTCAGAAATTTTACCGTGTAAATGGTGGTGCCACTCAATTAGAAGGCGTTACTCCTGATATTATTTTCCCCGATTATTACAATTATATGGAATTTGGTGAAAGAGATTTAGAGTATGCCATGCCCTGGGATGAAATTTCCGCATTGTCCTATGATAAATGGGAATTATCTTTTGACAAAGACTATATTGAACAAATTAGTCAAAAACGTATCAAAAGTGATTCAACACTGATGTTAATTGATGAAAATGGTGAACGGCTTAAGTCATTGAGGGAAGAAACGAAATATAGCCTGAATTATGAAAAATTTACCAGGAAGTCAGAATTACGTGAAAAAGAGGGTGAAAAATATGATCGGATCGGAAAAGATACTCTGGACTTAGCCATTGAAATTTTAAAAATTGATTTGCCTGGCATAGAAGCAGATACTTCAAGTAAAGCAAGGTCAGATGCCTGGATCATGGCACTAAAAAAAGATATCTACTTAAGTGAGACTGTCAATATATTAAATGATATTGAGGAATATAGAATTGAAAATGCAGGTAAGCTGGATTAATATTTTAACTTCAATCTGTTAATATAACTGTTGACGGAAGAGTTTTTTCTTCTGATTTTCTCCCCAACCCTTATAGATGTAATACATAAATCCGTTACGGAATTGGATTTTCTCGACATATGGAAAGGGTATTTTAATAGCTCTAATAAGCTGCCCGGTTTTCAGGTTAATTTCTTTGACGATTTTAGTTCCATTTAAATTTATAAAGGATGTATAGGCCTTTTTGGTACCTTGATCAATAAAAACTTCCTCTTGCCATTTATCGTTTCTAGTCAAAGAAGAAACCAAATTCTGAATATCTTTATTTTTAATTAAATGGTAGTTGATAGCAGTAGATTGAACCAGGGAATCTTCTTGGTTGAAAAAGTCAATTGAAGAATTAGGATGATTAAATATAACAGTGGAATCACCAAATTTATACATAGGAGCATAAATAGAAGGGAAATAGGCCATTTGGTTAAATCGTTTTTCCACTTCAATGTCTCTTATTTTGTCAAGAATTGCTGAATCTGAAGGTAATCCACGTAATAAACTCAATGATGGTGCAAAATCCGGATTTAACATGCTGAGATTTTCCGGGTTATAAACTAAAAAATCTAATTTATCCTGATCTTTCACGGTATAAAACAAATGTTTTTGTTTATTATTTGTATCTATTGAATAATATAAGTTTATTAGGTCTAAATACCCTTTCTCGTGGTAATATAATTTGCCATGGTGGAATAATTCGCAGTATTGTATAGTCTGTATAAATTCGTTGAGATCTGTAGGAGGGTATAGTTTAAGTTTTTTTGCCTCAAAAAAAATCTGGTACGATTTGATTTTGGTAAATAAATGTATTTCGCCCAAACAATCTTTATATAATCTGAGTGGTTTGCCTGGCAAAGTATTCATCGAAGCAATACTATTGCCATCATAATCATTGAATATGATTTCTGAACGGTTAAGGCTGTACCTGTATATCAATAACAATATACCTTCCGAAAGAAGTTCATAATCCATTACAGAATAGTGCCTGTCCCGATAAACGGTATCTATCTTTTCGGTTGTGATAACCACTCCTTTAAGCAGTTCGGTTTTAGGCTGCATTTTGATGGTAATGGGTTGGAGAGGTTCAAACTCCACTGTGTATTCCTGAGACTCATATCCAACATAGGAAAAAACAAGCGTTACTGGTAATGTGTTTGAAATCAAAAAGAATTGACCAAGGTCATTGGTAATTGCACCCAGCTTTTTATCCTTTATATGAATGTTTGCATTCACTAAAGGAGCATTTGAGTTTATATCGTGAACACTTCCGGGGATTTTAATTGTTGCCTCCTGACCATAAGAGCTATAAAATAGTACTCCTGCACAGAACAATAAAATGATAGCTTTCACAATACGATTAGTTTTAGGAAATAAAATTAAATAAAATATTGGAAGAGAAATTCTAAACAAATTTAAGCTTAAATACTAGTCAGTTAAAACCAGTTTTTGCTGTTTAATAGCCACATTCCCTTTACTGTCGGTTACCTTAAGGGTGTAGATGTAAACACCATTTCTCAAACGGTTACCATTTAAATCGTTTCCATCCCAGGTTAAGAATGGGAGGGAGGTGATTTCAGTTGTTACCTGGTCTTCATAACTTTGGACAAGCCGGCCTGCAAGATCATAAATTTCCAGCTGAAGGTCTAAATCATCGCCTGGCCTGGAGTGATCAAAAGTAAATGTAGTTGTATTTTTAAATGGATTTGGATAATTATAAACCTGGTCGATATTAAGATCAGCATTTCTGTTGATAATAAACTGTACAGTTGTTTCACCTGAATTGTTATAATTATCCCATGCTTTAACGGAGAGTGTATGCAAACCATCCGGAAGATTATAGAACGGATATTCAATTGAACCACCAGTGTAGGAATCAATATCAGGTACATAATATGCATTCAAATTTATGATATTGGAATGATCTTGGTCCAGAACGGCGGTAATACTATGTCCTATTCCGTTGGTAGAAGTATTTATTCCATGCAGGTCATTCAAAAATGCCAGCATCACCGGACTATCAATTGTTTGATCGCCCGATACAAAAGAAAGACTATTTAAATATAATGTAATCTCAGGTCCGGCTATATCAGATTCTGTGTTTTCATTTAATCCGCCTAATGTAAAACTGTTAAAGTGACCTTGAGCATCAGTATATTCGGAATATGCGTAATAACTGATTTTTCCCTTACCAAAACTTGGTCCAATATCTTTCGAAACAATAAATTCAAAACTAAAAGTACCGTTAGTAACAGTGGCTTTACCTTCCCAGATAACCTTATCCTGGCATGAATATTCCATTGGATAACTACTGTTGTCATTTCCAATAGTTGTATATAGTGTTGATTTATCGTATAATGTTGGAAAAATTAATCCATTAAAATTCTCATCGCGTAAACCTGAAAAATCAATAATCTCACCAGAGATGGTAATTTTATCCAGGGCATGAATGGTATCATTGGATTCCTGGTTGTTTACTAATACTTCTGTGGTATTTATTTCTAATTCGGGATAAGCCATTTTCAGGGCAGGATCTCCAAGAAGTACAAAATTCCTGGTTGTTAATTGTCCCGGAGGTTTAGAAAGCCTGATCAAGTCACCAAGATATGGCATTTCTCCATCAATTCTTACAAAAGCACTAGCATATAATCGTTGGTTCAGGGTAAAGTTTGATTGAGAATAAGCCAGGCGTGTAGTAGTGAATAAGGCAATTCCGCCACCAATAGGATTTAATAGTACCATTTCCCCTCCCGAAAGAAGTTCCGGTTCATCAAAGCGGCTAAATTCACAGGTAGCTGTAATAAAAACAGGTAGTTTTATTTGATTATCCCATTTAAGAATATCTGATGTTTGCAGTATCCGCTCGTGAGCCCATCCTGATTTACCTCCATGGCCTACATAATTAATAATGAGTACTCCATCATTCATCTGATCGTTGATAGCTTGTGTTACATCTGGATAACGATACCCCATGGGTGTTTTTATTTGCGGATAGGCATCCAGGTAAATTTTATTCTGATTGTAAACTTTTGGTATAAATCCTACTCCGTTTGCAAGGCTGTCAGCTTGTTCCATATGCAAATTCCCATCTTCATCATCAGCAATCATACATATTTTTGTTCGCCATTTACCAAATTGGGGTTCCCCTTTGGATATATATCTTAGGATTTTATCTAATATAGCATTAGCTTCTTCTGTTGTTTTAACAGGAAATCGTCCTATTCCTATATCCAAAACGCCAATTGCATCCCTTCCTTCATTGTCATCCAAATAACCAAAATAATCATCTACCACATAACTGGTAGATGTTATCCACGATTCTTGTGTTTGAAAAGTCGGGATGAAATTTGTATTGTTTTCCAACCTGTCTTTTGGGTCAAATGAGCCATCTCCAAACAATAACAGAAATCTTGGTTCCTGATCTTCGTATTTATCATAGAGCATTTTCATGTAATCACGTATGGCAGTTGGATCTTGTTTGCCTGAAGAGAATTCATTATATATTTGTTCAGGCGTAACAATTTGTATCGAAAATCCATCAAGGGATTCATGTATTGAAGCTAGTTCATTGGCCGACTCCATAAATACCGGATGTGTAACAATAACCATATCAAATGGACCTTCTCCATGCAAATTTTGATTTTCAATTTCACCAATAAATTCAGCAGTCAAATATTGACTTCCATCAAAGGCAATAAATTCATAAAGTGAATCTGTTACCTTTGTAAAACTTAATTCATTGCCAGATAATTGGGATTCAATAACTTTTGGAATTATGGGATTGGAGACATTCCAGATTTGTAACTGTTGGTTTGCATTATGTACTGTAAACTCTGTTACTGCACCATCAGCAATGGATGAAAGTTCTCTGAAAGCTAACTGCCCATTATCAAAATTAAGACTGCAAATAGCATTTACCATTATATAATCAAGCCATGCTGCAGATGATAATGTTCCGGGTAAATATTTGAACTCAATATCAATATTATCACCATTAGGAGAATAAGAAATGGTTTTCTTTTTCTTTTGGGCAAATTTGGTGGAAAGTGGATTTACAGATGTTAATGTAACGGTATCACTTTGTTCGTTATTAACCTGAATAACCATTTTTTCATTGATAGTTGTTCTGTTGGCTATCTCGGTTTTAATAATTACATCTTCAGTTAAAATAATATGCGGAAAATTAAATTGATACGTTCTGTTATTTATTTCACCAAATTCGTCACCATACCATTTTTTGCCTGATAGTATGAGATTTAAGTTTTCATCCTCTATAACTTTGTAATTGTTGTATTTTGATATAAAGCGGTTTGGCGTAGCTGTTGAAGAAGGTTCAGACGTTAACCTTTTACCAGCTTCCGGAGAAATGGTGAGATAGTAACAATTATAATCTTCATAATAATTTACAATATAGGAGAAGAAACCTAGTACATTATGCCAGATGTGGGGGCTTTGGCCATAAAAGAGTATATAATCTGATTCATTAAAAACACCATCTTCTTCACCAATAATACGAATGGCATTCTCCTGGAGGTCATCATACCTGAATTCGATATTGGGCTCTGGAAGCATACCACCTGCATTACCATATATGCTTATATTGCGAGGGTCAATTGATGCAGCATCAATACCGTAGCTTATCAATTCATCGTAGCTGATTTTGTAAATTCCTGTATGTTGAATTCTGATCTTTATCCATCTACTGGAATTTAAAATTGAATTTTCAGTATAATCACGGGTTGAGGCTTTTAATTCACCGGGTTGCTGTTCGATACTTAAACGGAATGATATTATTTTTTCATACATCCCGCTTTGCACATTAAACCTGATAGGAATAAAATTGACTGTGCCGACGGGTATTTTTTTTCTGATATAGACCTCTGTTTTAAGTGTTATTTCATTTTTATTAAATCCAAGATTATTCAGGTATTGTTGCTCTTTGGTATTGAATGGCTCGTAAACAGCTTGTTTTAGCTCTGCATTTAATTTTGGATTTAATGAAGTCAAAGGAAATGAATAAGTGAAGAGTGGTAATCCGGAATTAGCATCAGTTAAAGCTTTTTCAAAATAGAGGTATTCATTGATGCTACCATTTGAATTGGTTTCGTTAACTAAAGGAAACCAATTTATATTTTGCTCAATTTCAGAAACCTGGGCAAGCCCCATCAATGAAAAAGAAATTAAGAATATGATGGTATGTAAATATTTTGCCATTATTTAATTTGTAACTATACTTTTAACTATACCAATTACTGGTTTTAAGACGCTTTATAAATGTAAAACGTTGCGTTAAAGATTTTAAAATAATCAGGATTAAGTACAACTATCGAACCAAAATTAAAATGCGCTTACTTCAGAATGATCAGCTTGTCTGTTTCTTCCGATACTGATCCGTCATAATTACGCACTAGTATCTTGTAGATATACATTCCCTTATTTAGTCTTCCACCTCCTTCATCAGTACCATTCCACGCAATTGAATTATATTTATAACCTCCTGCAAAATATTGATCAGTTAATGTCCGTACCAGCTGTCCGTTTAGCGTAAATATACGTATTGTTACTTCAAGGGGCTGATCAGTTTGGTTATGTTCAAATGAAAATTTTGTACTTTCAATAAATGGGTTGGGGTAATTCATGACACTTTTCAGGGCCATTTGATGTGAAGCAGCTACAATAAATTCTGTATACACAGTTGTTGAATTATTATAAATATCCCAAACTTTTAAGGACAATAAATGTCTGCCATTTGCCAAATTAAAAAATGGGTATTTAATTGTACCATTTTGAAAATCATCCAGTTCAGATTCATAATAATCATTTAAAGTATAATTATCAGATTCATCAAGGGTGGCCAGAATATCATGTCCAATCCCGCTACCAACCGTATTAATCCCGCTTTCATCATAAACCTCGGCAAGTAAAGATGGGTTCTCATCTGTTATACCTCCATAAATAAAACTATCATCATTCATATAAAGTTTAACAGAAGGACCTTGAATGTCAACACTTGCATTTTCATTATATCCCCCAATAATAATATCAAAATTGCTTCCGGCTGCATCTTCCGATTCAGTTTTTGCATAATAACTCAACTTACCGTATCCATAGTTATAAGCAATGTCTTTGGGAGCAATAAAGGAATAGCTCCATTCTCCATCGACAATGCTTGCTTTACCTTTATATAATGCGTTTTTCTGGATATAAAATGTAGCTGGACTACTTTGTGGATCATTTGCCTGAGTGGTATATTTAGCGGGCTTATCGAAAACAACCGGAAATAGGGTTCCATTAAAATCATTTAGCTTATTTCCAAACTGATCCTGCATTTCACCAGTGATAGTAACTTCTGATAAAGCATTAATGGTATCGTTTACATCCTGTACCGAAATACTATTAATTGTTACTGTTATAACATTATATTGCGGATGTGCCAGGTTTAATGCAGGGTCACCCAATAAAGCAAACTTCCTGGTATTGTCATCGCTACCAGTGGCATTTTTAGCCAACCTGAGCACTTCTCCCATGCGCAAATATTCACCATCAAATTTATTCAAAGCGTACTTATTGATGTTTTTATTCAATCTTAAATTTGCACCGGCATAAGTAGCTCTTGTGGTAGTAAATAATGATATACCTCCACCATTCGGATTTAGAAAAACATATTCTCCGGCAGATGTGCGTTCCGGATCATCAAATCTGCTAAATTCACAGGTGGCTGTAATAAATACCGGCATATTATCATAATTCTTCCAACTATTGATATCAGCAATTTTTAAAATCCGTTCGTGAGCTAATCCTAATTCTCCACCATGTCCAATGTAATTCATTATCAATGCTCCCCTGTCGACCCTTGCATTGATATCCTGTGTAACTTTTGGATAACGTTCACCACTTGGAGTGGATACTTGCTCATAGGCGTCGAGGTAGATCTTGTCAATATTGATATCCTTATTTGAAGTATCAATTTGATAAGCAATTTTTTCAGCATCATTAAAATGCAGGTTGTTATCTTCATCATCTGCAATCAGGCATATTACATTTCGCCAATCACCCATTACTTTATCAGTATTAATAGCGTAATGAATGGTTTTATCAACTGCGCTTTCTGCCTGTTGTACTGAACTTACCACAAATCTTCCAATTCCGATATCTACCATATTATCACCATCTAATATTCCAAAGAAATCATCTTTGATATATGAACCAACAGGGTTTAGCGATTCTGGAGATTCCCAGGTCGGTACATAGTTCGAATTATTAGGTATTCTGTTTTTATAATCAAATGAAGCATCACCGAATAACAACAAATATTTAGGTTCCTTTCCTAAAGATGCTTTCTCATACATCATTTTTGCAAAATCACGTATAGCTGTTATATCCTGCGCTCCACTTGAAAATTCATTATAAATTTTAGCTAATTCAACAACCAAAACACTCATGTTGTCAAAATTGATATGGTGATCAGCCAGCCTGTTGGCCTGATCCTGAAATTCAGGATGTGTTACGATAATCATTTCATAATCACTTAATCCATGTAAATTCTGATTGTTTATTTTACCAGCCGGCAAAGTTGAATAAAATGAAGACCCATCAAAAGCAACAAACTCCTCCAGCATATCAGATTCAATTATAAAGGTTTGTTTATCATTACTGTTTGAGGTGATCATTTTAGAAACATTGGTGCGGTCAGTAATGTTCCATATTGTAACATTGGAACCAGATTTTGTTAATGAATATTCTGTAATATACTCATTATTTGCTGTTCTTGTATCCCTGAAGATCATCTGGCTTCCAACAAATGTAAGATCCCGAATAACATTAAGTGTGAAAAAGTTTAAATAACCCACTGATGAAGCCAATGGTTTACTATAAACAAACTCAATGGCTAAATCTGGTCCCGATACATAAAATGAAGTTGTATCATACCTGGTTTTTGCATAATCAGCATTGATATTAGAACTGCTTGTTGCAGAACAAATCAGGCTTTCAACTTGTTGGGAATTCACATTAATGCTAAATGAACTTGTTAAACTTGAACGCGCAGCAACATCAGCAGCCAAATATACTTTTGAATCCGTATCAAGATTCGGAAAACTTAATTCCTTAACCATATTATTGTACAAATCAAAGGTTTCTCCATACCACATTCGCCCGGTGCTGATAAGGTTTTTCTCTTCAATTTCATAATGATACCCATCAGTAAATTTATCAGAGTTAAAGTTTGGGGATAAACCCTGGGGTGAAGATTGGGCTTGTATCCGTTTCCCTTCTCCCAAATCTGCAGTTATATAATAGTAATTATAGTCGCTGTATAAATGCAGGTTTTTATACATTCTCTTATCATTAGATGAATATTTCCATTCGTTTGGCGACTCCGCATAAAACAAAATATAATCCTCACTGTCAAAATTTCCATCTTCTTCACCGCTCACCAGTATAGCATTTTCCTGGAGATCATCATACCTGAATTCATTAATATTTTCTGGCAACATACCACCTCCATTACCATAAACCCTAATGTGTTTTGGATTTATATTGCTGACATTCAGTCCTAGCTCATTTAATTCGCTGGTGGTGATTTTATGAATACCGGTATATTTAACAGCGATTTTATACCAGTTGCCATTGGCTAATACCGAATTTGTTTTATAATTTGACGATTTATAAACATTGGGACTAATTTGTGTCGGATCTAAAATAATTTTAAGTTCAAATGAAATAAGCCTTTCATAAAATCCGGTTAATTCATTTATTTGAATTGGAATAAACCTTACAGTAGCAAAAGGTTCCTTCCTGTCAAAAGCCACACCACTTTCAACTTGCAGATTAGATGTAATTTTTTTCGAACTTTTAATTACTTCAAATTCGTTGGGCGGAATGGGCTCAAAGATTTTATTCGCAATTTCAATATGATGAAAATGCTCATATTTATTCAAGTCTATTCGCTCATAATAAACGGGCAATAAATCATCCGAATAATCATTGGTTGAACCTTCAAAACGGACAAGCTGAATAGTTTCATTTTCAGCTATCTGTACTTTTTCCAGACCAGTCCAGACAATACCTCTTTCCATACTTTGATATTGGGAAAAAGAGATTATTGGTACAATTAAAAACAATAAAAATAGTTTATTCTTAGTCCTCATAATTATTGAGAGAATTGATAAAAATACTTGTTGGTAAAAATAATAAAAGTAAATTTATTGCCGATAGCTTAATATTTTAATGTAAGGCACTGAAAGTAAATTGTTTAAAATTATTAGTCAATGAAACTAAATTAAGATTACTAACGTTATAGAAAAATTAATATTGTATTTACACAACTTTGGTACCAAATAAATACATACAAATAAATGAATTGAGGGGTTATTTGCCAATCTTACTTCTAAATATGCTGATAATGCTGGATTTTGCTATACAACCCAAAGAGATATTTAGCCAGGATCCTTCATTTTCACAGTTTTATTCCAATCCACTTTATTTAAACCCGGCATTAGCTGGAACAGGTGAATGTTCAAGGGTTTTATTCAATTACAGGAATCAATGGCCATCTATGCCAGGTAATTTTGTCACCTACAGTGCTTCGGCCGATCACTATGTAAATGCTTTATCTGGAGGAATCGGTGTAATAATTACTGCTGACAATGCAGGAAAGGGACTCATGAATACTACACGTTTAAGTGCCATTTATGCTTATCACCTGAAATTAAGTTACAATGTAAGTTTAAATACTGGATTTAATGCCACTTTTCATCAGCAAAATCTTAAAAGTGACGAATTAATATACCGGGATATGATTGATCCTGTTTCTGGCGCAATAAATACTGGAAATTCAGGGGAAGTACCCATTGATAATAGTACGGTAACAACTGCGGATTTCAACCTGGGTCTTGTTTTGAGTATAAAAGAAAAATACTTTTTCGGCATTGCAGTCGACCATGTTGCACAACCTGCATTAAACTATTATAATAATTCGGAAAATCAGTTGCTTTACCGAAAGTATACAGTACATGCAGGAGGCAGGTTTGATTTATCGTCCAATAATTTTACAAGAGGTAGTAATGGATTTGTGATAAGTCCTAATATTATATATCAGCAACAACAAAATGCCAGGCAACTAAATGCTGGAATTTACGTAGAAAAGATACCATTAATTGCTGGTCTGTGGTATCGATATACGTTTGATAATCCAGATGGGCTTATTTTTCTGATTGGAATTAAACAGAAAAGATTTAAATTTGGCTATTCTTATGATATGACATTATCTAAGCTCAAAGGTGCAACCGGCGGAGCACATGAAGTGTCTACTGCTATATTGTTAGGATGTAATAAAAAAAGAAATAAACCGGGTGCAATAAAATGTCCGGAATTTTAGTTATGTTTGCAATCAAAATTTTTAGAAATATGAAGTACTTCAGTATTTTAACTTTCACAATCTTTTTAGGTTTGGTGGTTTTGTTTTCTTCTTGTACAAAAGAACGTTCAGCTACCACAGGTTGGGAATATAATAACCCAAAAAACGGTGGATTTCAAGTTGCTGATTATAGAGGACAAATGGCCGGACCAGGATTGGTTCTGATTGAAGGTGGTACATTTACCATGGGAGCCAATTATGATGATCCTATGTTCGAATGGAATAATACACCCAGGAGAATTACTGTTAAATCTTTTTACATGGATGAAACAGAGGTGGCCAATTTGGACTACCTGGAATATTTATACTGGATAAACAGGGTGTTTGGAACTGATTATCCTGAAGTTTACAGGAAAGCATTACCTGACACACTTGTATGGCGTGATAGGTTGGCTTACAATGAGCCTATGGTAGAACTCTACCTGCGCCACCCAGCTTATCATTATTATCCGGTGGTAGGAGTTAGTTGGCTACAGGCTTCAGATTATTGTGCCTGGAGAACTGACAGGGTTAATGAAATGCTTCTTGTGCAGGTAGGTATCCTGGATCTTGATCCTGACCAGTTGAATGAGAATAACTTCAATACAGAATCTTATCTAGCCGGACAATATGAAGGATTGGTCAATAGAAATATGCAAGACCTGAATCCTAATAGTACAGGTGAAAGAAGGGTTAGGATGGAAGATGGTATACTGATGCCACGTTATAGATTACCAACTGAAGCTGAGTGGGAATTTGCAGCGATTGGCCAGATTGGTAATACGGTTTATGAAAGAGTGATCGATCGCAGAATATATCCCTGGAACAGCCATGTATTGCGTACAGACGATAAAAACTATTATGGTAGTTTTATGGATAACCACCAACGTGGCGGAGGTGACTATGCCGGTGTTGCTGGTGACCTGAATGATGGCTCAATTGGTCCTTCAATGGTAGGTTTAATATGGCTGGTAATGTAAGTGAGTGGGTTTCTGATGTGTATCGACCGCTAAGTTTTGAGGATGTTGCTGATCTTAATCCATACAGGGGTAATGTATTTAAACGTAAGGTTAGGGATTCTGAAGGCCTTATTGCGGAAAAAGATGAATTTGGTCGTTTACAGTATGAAGAAGTACCAGTAGAAGATGTTGTCGACAGAAGAAATTACCGTAAGGCAAATAATATAAATTACCTTGATGGTGATTTTCAGTCAACTATTAGTAGTGAAGATTGGG
>Ga0255368_10186_pt1 | contig 15714 bp, 14 predicted proteins | sample ANMaggSeSYBR01E6_FD_182094 | JGI IMG/M metagenome (GOLD analysis project Ga0255368, IMG submission 182094) | Sediment cell enrichment communities from methane seep in Santa Monica Basin, California, United Staets - ANME aggregate JGI... | ecosystem: Environmental > Aquatic > Marine > Cold seeps >...
CTTTAGAAACAATAACTCATTTAAATTAAAAATATCCTCCTCAAATACCAAATTCCTCTCCTCTGTTAAAAAATTAATACACAATTTATCCTTCACTTTTAACACCCGTCTTTTTAACCTAACCCTCCTCTCAAATACATTTCTAACATACAAAAACAGCCTATATATCCAAACCACATCATTCCTAGTCACAATAAACAGATCTATATCATCTCCTCCCTTTACAAATTCAGATGCAATTGATCCAGATATCCCAACAAATCGAACAAAGGGTCTAAATAGAACCCATGACAATGAATCCTCTAATATACAAACCTTCTTCAATATAATATTCCTCTGCTTATCACTAATCCCCTTGTACCTCTCTCCATCTACCTCTAAACCCCATACCTCTTTTATCTTCTGCTTACTAAGATATGCTGGAATATTCTTCCTAAAGTCATACAACTCCTCTATATGTAACAACTCACTCTTACTGTTTTTATCCATGTATATATAATAGAACAAATATTATCGGTTATTCAAACAATTTTAATGCTATGGTAAACTAAAAACAAGATGAAACAACATCCAATACCACAAAACGTACTAGATGTTGAGTTTAAACTCTTTACTAGGTTTACACTCAAAGAATTCGCATACCTTGCAGCAGGTGTTGTAAGCGGTTCACTTTTCCTTGTCCTAAACAAACAATTAGGTCTTCCTGCCCTCCTCGCATGGCCATCATTCCTTATCCTCTCATCCATAGGAGCATTCTTTGCACTAGTCCCAATCAACGACCAAGGAGCAGATGAATTTATAAAGAATTTCTTTACTGCGATAAATAAACCTACACAGAGAGTATGGTTAAATGAACAAATGCAAAGTCAAAGAGTCAAACCAATAGTTAAAACAGATGACGGGAACAAAGGAAAGATTGTAGGAGGGAAAATAACAAAAGGGAAAAAGATATTCATTGAAAAACCTGGTGACGATATTCTCAAAGTACAAACTCCAAAAATCAGTACCAAACCAGAACCAACAATGCAACAATCCAAACCTCTACAACAAACCGTTGTCATAGGACCTCAAAACATTTCTAAATACCAATTTGGGATAAAGAGTGTAGACCGATTACCAGGAAATATAAATATCTGGTTGACCGATACAAACAACCGAGGTCTAGCAAATATCCCAGTCTACCTTAAGGATAAAAATGGGAAAGTAATATTCGCAAATAGAACAGGACAAAACGGATACTTTATACTCAACCGCATTCTCCCACAAGGTATTTACTACATACAATTTGATCAGAATACATACATAATTCCAAACATTCAATGGATACTAGAAAATACACAAAGTAAGAACCCTATTAAAATAACAGCGAAACTTACATGAAGGCAAAAGACAGAGCAAGAACAACCATATCTACACAAACTCACTTAGAGATAAGAGACATTGTGGATGACTTGGTCATTACAAAAAGTGGTAGTGTAGCACTAGTCATACAAACCAATGCGATAAACTTTGATCTTTTGGCAGAGTATGAACAAGACAATAAGATTTATGCTTTTGCAGGATTACTCAACTCCCTTAACTTCCATATCCAAATCCTCATCAGAACACAAAGAGTAGATATTTCTAACTACATTGACCATCTTAGAAATCAAGATCAAACAAATATGTCCGAGGGATTAAAGAACATGCTTAATATATACACCCTCTTTGTACAAAACTTAATTGTAGAAAACAATGTCCTTGATAAAAACTTCTACCTCGTCGTACCATACAACCCAGCCGCCATTATGCCAGATGCAAATATTTTTAGTGCAAAGAAAACAAAGGAAGAACAAACCGCACAGAAAGCTGTAAAGCAAGAACACCTACTTGAAAAAGCAAAGATATTTCTCTACCCTAAACGAGACCACATTATTAAACAAATAGGGAGAATGGGACTAATGGGACACCAATTAACCAATCAAGAACTAATAACAGAGTTCTACACAACATATAATCCAGACGAGGAGGGAAGAAGTGGAAGATAAAACATTAAAAAACAAACAGATTAATTCTAAGGTTACAGAACAAATGAATACTGACCCTCTAACTAAATATCAAGATATCACAAACCAAGTACAACAAGAGGTTGATGTTGTAAAAGAAGCAAAAATTAACAACATCCAAAAGGAAAGGTTTGAAGATACTGTAGTAAAGAAAGAAACGAAAAAGAATGTCCTATTCAAAATGCTAGACAAGATTGTTCCTACATCCAAAAAACCAAAGGTTGAAATAGAACCATCAGTAGAAGCACAACGAAGACCCACTGCTGATTTCTCTGGACTATCACTAACAGATATTGTAGCACCCATTGACCTTGAAGTAGATTTCAACCATCTACAAATGGGAGACTACTACTTCAAAACTTTCTTTATCAGTGATTACCCTAGGTTTGTAGGACCAAATTGGCTTTCTCCTATCATTAACTTCGAACATTCACTCCGTATCAGTACCTTTTACTACCCTGTAGACTCAAGGATAATACTGGAAAAGCTTAAGAAAAAAATTGGAGAAATGGAAGCCACCCTCTACAGTCAAATGGAAGACCGAAAAGTAATTGACGCATCTCTCAAAGTAAAACTCTCTGACGCTCAACAGCTCCAAGACTCAATAGCTGAGGGAAGCGAAAAGTTCTTCCACTTTGCAATGTATATAACAATATACGCTCCTGACAAAAAGCTCTTGGAGAAGTACTCTAGAAATATCACCTCTACACTCGCTGCAATGAATGTGACAGCTAAATCAGCTACTCTACTTCAAGAACCCGGCTTCATCAGTACACAACCACTTGCCTTAGACAAAATCCATATTACACGCAATATGGATACTACATCCTTAGCTACTACCTTCCCATTTGTCTCCTCTGAACTAACCATGAACCGCGGTATCATGTATGGTCTTAATCTGCATAATAATAGTTTGGTCGTATTTGATAGATTTGAATTAGAAAACGCGAATACCGTAGTCTTTGCTAAATCTGGAGCAGGTAAAAGCTACTTTGTGAAATTAGAAGCTGTAAGAAGCTTAATGATGGGTACAGAGATAATAATCATAGATCCAGAACGTGAGTATGAAGATCTTTCCGAAGCTGTAGAAGGCTCATACATATCCTTCTCTCAGGATCAAGGACATAAGATGAATCCATTTGAACTCTCAGGCATGGCAGATGACGATGACGATGAATTACGAATGAAGATGCTCTCCCTACTAGGATTTTTCAAAGTCATGTTCGAAGGACTATCCAATGTCGAATCCTCCATACTAGATAGGGCACTCATACTTACCTACAGAGAAAAAGGTATTACATTTGATGCAAGAACTCAAAAGAAAGACCCTCCTCTACTCGAAGATCTTTACAAGGTACTGAAAGGTATGGCAGAAGATGAAGCTCACAATTTAGCCAGACGAATGGAGAAATATATCATAGGAAGTGGTGCTGGAATATTTAACGAAGCCAGTAACTTTGAAATCAACAATCCATTCACAGTATTTAGTGTAAGGGATCTCCAAGAAGAATTAAAACCATTGGCTATGTATCTAATGCTAGACTTTATATGGACTAGAATTAGAAAAGTAAGAAAACAACGATTGTTAATCGTAGATGAAGCTTGGTACATGATGGAAAGTGAAGACTCCGCCAAATTTATGTACTCCATGGCAAAACGGGCAAGAAAATACTACCTAGGCCTAACCACTATCACCCAAGATGTAGCTGACTTTATGAAAAACGACATGGGTAAAGCCATCATCTCCAACTCCTCTATACAAATGCTAATGAAACAAAGTCCCTCTGCAGTAGAAACCCTGCAAGCTGTATTTAATCTCTCTGATGGTGAGAGAAACTTCTTACTAAATTGCGATAGAGGGCAGGGATTGTTCTTTGCTGGTTCAAATCATGTAGGAATACAGGTACTCTCAAGCCAAGCAGAACACGAGCTAATTACATCTGATCCTAGAGATTTAGAAGAAATGGCAAAGAAAGAAGCACAAGGGATTAAGGATACACGAACCATTGAAGAATTGGCAAAAGTATTTGCTCCACCATCTGCTCAACAACCAATGAGGGATGGTACCAGTATTACTAAGCAGAAATCTATGATTGCAAGAGCTGCTCAGAGAAGGAAGGATGACAAAGTACAAATCGAGGGAGAACGGAAGGATTACGAAGAAGAAGTTCGTAGAAAACTAGAAGAGAAGGAGAGAGAATTAAACCCTGCTAAGTATGCTCATGAGAAATCTTTCACTACCACTCTCGAAGAAAATACCCTTCCAGGTCAGGTAGTAAGAAGTCGTAGAGATTTACAACAAGGGAGACAACATATAACTCCCCAAGGAGTAGTTGATTATTCTAACAATAATAATAATGACGGATAATACAAAGTCTGCTATAAACGAAAGTATCTATTTAGTTACAAAGAAATGTGATGTTACAAACCTATCTAAAAATCAGCGAGGCAAAGACTTAGGTGCACTCAAGAAGGCAGAGGCACGATCAAAGAAACGTAGAGATATAACCTTCGGGAAGAAGGATAGTGAAGCAACAAGAGCTATGGGAGCTCTTAGTATAATGAATCCCTTCAAAGGAGTTTAACTCAATGGCCCCTGATCTGGCAATACAAAATCTCTCAGGTTTTCAGCAGAGATAATGACTGGAATAGGAGATCCTGTTACTAACTTTCTTGCTACCGTCCTCACCAAAGTATTTATATTTCTTTCTAGTTGTCTAATACCTGCATCAAATCCTACAGGCCTTATCAATAATGGCCATACATTGTCTTGTATTTGTAAATGTTGTTCACTTAATCCAGTCTCTTTAAGAATCTTCGGCAATATGTAATTTCTTGCAATTACCCCCTTCTCTTCATCAGAGTAACTAGAGAAACGAATTACCTCTACACGATCTAGCAGTGCAGCAGAAAGACCCCCTAAATTATTCGCGGTACATATAAAGAATACATTAGAAAGGTCTACAGGATAGTCTACATAATGATCAACAAATGTTTTGTTTTGCTCTGGATCTAGTATCTCTAATAAAGCAGCCATAACATCGTTGAGAACATTTTGCTGTCCACTAGACTTTTCTATCTCATCAAGCAATATTACTGGGTTCATACTACCTGTTCTTACCAATGCTTTTATAATCTGTCCGGGTTCAGCACCCTCTGAGTACCTTGGTACACCTCTGAGTGTTTTTACATCCCCTATCGCTCCAAGAGAAATTCTTGCAAACTTTCTACCCATAGCGATTGCAATTGTTTTTGCAATAGATGTCTTTCCTACACCTTGAAGACCAACAAATAGGAGTACAGGTGATTTGGTTACTAAACCTACTCTATGATCTGCTACCGCTGGGACATTGTAAGAGTTGGGAAATTCCTTCTGACCTAAATTCACAGGCTCTGCCACACTAGTAGCTATTCCTTTGTTTTGTAATTGCATTACTGCAAGATAGTCAAGAATGATGTTCTTGATAGTGTTCATTCCATAGTGAGTAGAATCCATTTCCTTTTTGGCATTTTCAATATCGTAGTTGTCTATAGACAGTTTTCCCCAAGGTATTCTTGTTATCCAATCTACATACTTATCTATGGTTTCAAATTCTGTACTATAATTCCCATATTTAGCCATACGAGCAAGTCTAGATATTGCTCTGAGAATATCTTCTCTAAAATCTTGTGGTAAATTAACATTATCAATCTTTCTTTGGAGATCTTTTATCTCTACTAGAAAATCATCCTGCACACTTTGTATTGGATTTGGGGCATTGTCCATATGAGATGATAGCACAATTAGATGGTTCTTAGCACCCCTTGTTTAATTATTTGTACAACTCTATCTATATCCACCTGTTCTGTGTATATTCCTAAACTTACTCTCATTGTAGGACCTATCTTAAATTTATCATGTAGTGGTTGTGCACAATGGAAGCCGTCTCTAATACATATACCTTGTGAAGAGATAAATTCCAAGATATCTTTTCCTTGGATATTGCTATCTTCTGTAGATTCTTTACATCCTGCGAATGAGAAGCCTTCTAGGTTGAAAGTAATAGCTCCTACTCTTTCTGTACTTCCAAATAGTTTAAACCACTCTATACCTTCAAATTGGGATATGAATCTTTCTACTAGCTCTTTCTCATGATTAATTAAAACATCGAATCCCCCCATATTCTTTACTGTTTCACTAAACCATGTTATTGCTCTTGCTAATGCTATACCACCTGCTATATCAGGAGTGCCAGCTTCAAATCTCCATGGGAGATTGTTTAGAGTAAAAGATTCTTTGCTAACTTCTCTAATCATTTCTCCTCCGCCCATATATGGTGGTAGTTTTTTTAGTATCTCTTTTTTAATATATATACACCCACTTCCTGTTGGTCCATATATTTTGTGTCCAGAGAATACCAATGCGTCACAGTCTAAGTCTTGTACATCTATTGGTAATCTGGCTACACTTTGAGCTGCGTCTATAAGTACAGTAGCACCCACTCCATGTGCCAGTTTAGTAATTTCTTTCACATCATTGATTGTACCCAGTACATTGGATATATGGATTACAGACACAATCTTTATTTTGTTTCTTTCTCTATCTATAAGGGACTTCAGCCATTTCAAATCTAATTGGTAGTTATCAGTAACTGGAATATATTTAATGTTGAAACCTATTTCTTTTTGTAACATTAACCAAGGGACTATATTACTATGATGTTCCATTTCACTTAGTACTACTATGTCTTCTTTCCCCAAATTCTCTTTAGCGTATGTATTGACAAAGAGATTAATTCCTTCTGTACAATTTCTAGTAAATATTACCTCTTCATGTGATTTAGCATTTAAGAAATTAGCAACAATATTGTGTGCTTCTTCCCATTTCTCTGTAGCTCTTGAAGATAGGATATGGGAACTTCTATGGATGTTAGAATTATATTGTGTGTAATATTCATCTATACAATCTATTACACACTGTGGCTTCTGAGTAGTAGCTGCACTGTCTAAGTATGTGATTGGTTTACCATTTATCTTTTGGTTTAGTATTGGAAATTGTTTTTTAATACTATTTTTCATCCTTATCGAAATTCTCATACATTTTACTTCCCTGTACAGTCATATTCCCTACATATTTACTGTTTAAGCCTTTACTACCATATGTTCGTTCACATGGTTGATCTAGTTTCTCAAATGCCATCTGTCCTATTTTCATACCTGCATAGAGTTTGATAGGTAAAGGAGAGAGATTTGCAATTTCTAGTGTCATTCTTAGAGAGTTCCCTGGATCAAGGAATCCTGAGGTTGTATGTATGATTAGTCCAAGTCTCGCAAGAGAACTTTTACCTTCCAATCTACCTACATAGCTATCATTTACACCAGTTATTTCCACAAGATTTGATAGTATGAATTCTCCGGGATGAATGATATATCCAGTATCTGGAATTGTTATACTCTTCATCATATTTGGATTCTTTTTCTTGAGATCAATTAGTGAGATGTTGTTCTTGTCAAAAACAAGAACATTCTTATCTAGACGAAGATCGTAAGATGCTGGTTGCAGATTTTCTTCATTGAATGGCTCTATTATTATATCTCCTGCTTTAAGAGCTTCTTTTATACCTTTATCACTTAGAATCATAGTTAGGTGTATTAATTTAATCTAGAACTATCATATCATCTTCAAACTATTTCTTAAACAGAGGATCTTTTTGAAAAAAGAGTTTGTTCCATTGCTCACTGTAGTTTAAATTTGAATTCTTTAAATTAAAGATGTCTTTTATATCTAAATACATATTAAATTTAGTCATATGGCTAAGTGGAAGTAAATATCTTGTAAACTCTTTGGACATTTCATCAGACATATGTTCTTTTGATTTCTTTCTCCAACTTTTAATATTTGTATAGGTATCCATAAGGTCTTTATTCATGTCTTTCTTTAATTCTGGGTATTTCTTTATAGATTCTGGTAGTAGGTAGCATTGAGAATCCTTCCTTTCTAACTCTTTATCAATATTTATGAAGTCAGAGAGGAGTGGTATGTATATTGTGTAATTATTGACTAATATCTCAAAGATATCAGTAAGTGGTAGAAAACCGGATAGAGCACTACCCTTCTGGAATCCAAGGTGACCTATATCTCCTTTCTTAATTATCTTTCCGATAGAGAGTTGATCCTCGTAATCGAATTCCAGTTCATCTTTACTACCTAATGGATTAATTAGCATTTCAAAGTTTGTAAATACTTGTTCTACCATATCGGTGATATATTCAAACTTAAAAAGCTCTGAGTTATCAAAATCGAATGATTGATTTTCAGATACACAATCCTTTAAATATTCTAATATCTTTTTTGTAGTCAGTCTTTTTGTACAGTCTGGAGTTACTTCCATATCAGTTTTGAGCAAGTTTTCAAACATGTCTCCTAATTGATTATCTAGAACCATATCACTACAAAGAAGGGAATTAGTTAATTCAATATTGGAGTTTAGGGTTGTAGAGAGAACTGCTCTGTGTTGTATACCAAGTGGTAGTAGAGAGAGGGCTAGTTCTTTGTAATCACTGCCTTTTCTTTTAGCTACTGACCAGTAGTTTCTTATACTTTCTAATTGAATATTTTCATACTCCTTCCTAATCTCCATGTGCTCACAAACTTCTGTAGGTATTCTGACGAAGTATGAGCTATCCCTATTGAGATATTTCCAATCTCTTAGTTTGAGAAATATGTCAGAGTATATTGAAGAGAGTTTAAGGAATGTATATATTGGGATATTGTCCACAATATATGTTCTGTTACTTACCTCATATAGATCATCCAGTGGTAATTCTTTCCAGTCATTTATTTTACATCCTTTACAGATATTTAAAACAGTTGTTTTAGTGTAGAGAGATTGTCTAATGATGTAGTGTGTTCTGAGTTTGGATTCGTAATCTTCTTTACCTAGGATTGAGAATATTCGAAGTCTATTCCAATATTCATCAGTTCTTATGTCTTCGATATGAAGATCTTTTCTTTGTATTAATTTCATAGGTATGTTCTTAATTTATACCTGGAATTAGAAAGTTCTTCGTGAAGTTTTTAACTTCTAGTTTAATCTTTTTAATTAAATCTTCGTTATTACTATTTCTTAATACTGTATCAATGTATTGAGCTATTTTTTCCATTTCTTTCTCTTTCATCCCTCTACTCGTAATTGCAGCGGTCCCTATTCTCACTCCTGATGGATCCCATGGTTTTCTTGAATCATTTGGTACTGCGTTTTTGTTTACAGTAATGTTTGCACATTCAAGAGCTAAGCTTGCTTCCTTCCCACTTAGGTTGACACTTTTTAGGACATCTGTGAGCATTAGATGATTGTCTGTACCACCAGATACAATGGTGTAGCCTTTTTTAGTTAATTCATCTGCAAGTTTCTTAGCATTAAGTATTACTTGTTGAGAATATTTTTTAAATTCTTCTGTACTAGCCTCTTTGAGAGCTACTGCTATGGCGGCTATAGTGTGGTTGTGTGGACCTCCCTGAGTACCTGGAAACACAGCTTTATCTATGGATTCTGCATATTGTTCATTACACATGATCATTGCCCCTCTAGGACCTCTTAGCGTCTTGTGGGTTGTTGTTGTAATGACATCTGCGTGTGGTACAGGAGATGGGTAGTGTCCAGTGGCTATAAGTCCTGCAATGTGTGCAATATCAGCAATTAGTATTGCTCCTACCTCATCAGCTATTTTCCTAAATTCTTTCCAATCTATTACTCTTGAGTACGCAGAAAGTCCAGTCCATATTAATTTTGGTCTATGGTCTAGTGCTATCTTTCTTACTTGGTCGTAATTGATAAAGCCGTTGTCGCCTACACCGTAATTAACTGAGTCGAAATATTTGCCTGATACTGAGACTTTAGATCCATGAGTGAGGTGTCCACCAGCATCAAGTGACATACCCATTGTCCTATCTCCAACATTAAGGAATGCTAAATGTACTGCAAAGTTCGCAGAAGAACCTGAGCATGGTTGTACATTTACATGATCTACTTTGAAAAGTTCTTTCGCTCTATCAATTGCAATATTTTCTATTTGATCGATATATTGGTTACCTCTGTAGTATCTTTTAGAGGGGTATCCTTCAGAGTATTTGTTGGTAAGAATTGAGCCCATGGCTTGGAGTACTGAAGTGCTTGTATAGTTTTCTGAGGCAATTAGTTCTATACCTTCTATTTGTCTTTTCTTTTCTTTCGCTATTAGGTCGTATATTGGGTTATCTGTGTCTTGCAACATTCTTCTTGTATGTTTTTACTAAATTAGAAAAGAGAGATGCTATAGTCATGGGACCTATGCCTCCGGGTACAGGGGTAATATATTCGCATTTGTTTTTTACATCGTCAAAATCAACATCACCTACAAGATTTCCTTCGTAGTCTCGGTTTGTACCTATATCTATGACAATTGCGTCCTCTTTTACAAATTCTGAGGTAATATATTGTGGTTTACCAATAGCTACTGCGAGGATGTCTGCTTTCTTACATATATCTGTAAGGTTTTCTGTCTTAGAATGCGCTATTGTAACTGTACAATCTCTTTTAAGAAACATTGCAGCCAGAGGAAGTCCTACGACCTTACTCCTACCCAGAACTACTACATCTTTACCTATGAGGTCTATGTCATACTCACGAAGTAAAGAGATAATACCAGTGGGTGTAGCAGAGCCCATTCCTTCTCTTTCGTTCCAAATCCAACCGAGGGAGGCATATGTTAGTCCGTCTACATCCTTAGTGACATCGATACTTTCTAGTATTGATTTAGTGTTGAAGGTTTTGTACTCTCTGGGAAGTGGTAGTTGTACCATTATTCCATCTACTAGAGAATCTTTATTAAGTTTGTTAATTAGTTCTATTATCTCTTTTTCTTCTACACTGTTCTCAAACTTATGGACTACCACCTTTATTCCCAAATCCTTCCCTTTTTTCTCTTTCATAGCGACATATTTCTCACCTGCGAAATCGTTACCTACCATTATGATGTCGAGTCTTGGAATTCTACTACAATTGTCAACCATATCAGAGATTTCACTCCTTAGCTTATCTAAAATCTCTTCTGATGTTGTCTTTCCATCTAATATTGTCATTATTTGACCCTTTGTTAAATATTTCTTCCTATATTTTACAGGATATGCAGGGTTCTATACAATCATTTCTTTTTCTTAACTTTCGTTCCTTTATATGTTTTACCTTTTTTCTTTAATAATTCTTTCCAGGTACCGGATTCAACCATATGGCCATTTTTGAAGTAGTATACTCTATCGAATTTTTCTAAATCTTCTGTACTTCGTGTTATGTATATGAGAATTCTCTTTTTACCTACAAAATCTATGATACCTTCTACCATTTTTGATTTTGATTTACTGTCTATGAATGTGAATGGCTCATCCATGATGAAAATCTCTTTATTTCTATACAACATTCTTGCAATCGCTATTCTCTGCCAATATCCAGGGGAGAGTTCACGACCGTCTAAGAAGTGTCTTCCCAAAATTTCCTTACTATCTATTCCGTCTTTCTTTATCAACCTATCGAGACCCGTAATCTTAAGCGCTTTTTCATAGAGTTCTCTGTCAATATTTTTTCTATCAAGTCCTATGGTAATGTTTTTTTCTAAAGAGAAGTTGTAGTTTATGAAGTTTTGGAAGACTACGGAGATATGTTTCTTAAGTTCTCCTCTCTTGAGTTCTCTAATTGAGTACCCACTTATTACATAGTCGCCTACTAGAATCTCGTAAATTCCTGTTAGTAGTTTAACTAGACTACTTTTTCCTGAGCTATCTCCTCCTAAGAATGCTACTTTTTCTCCTGGTTGGATTTCTAGGTTGATATTTTCTAATACCTTTCGTTCTGGCTTATCTGGATATGCAAAGTCTAAGTCGTCAAATTTAAGAGTGAAATTCTCTTCTGGTAATTTCTTTGTCCCATATTTGATATCGCCAAATCCTTTCCATTGTACAAGGTTAAAGAAGTTGGAGGCGTATGAGAGTCTGTGTGAGAGTAGCGCTACAGTGTCAAATATTCTGAAAGCACTGTTGTATGCGACTGTGGTGTAGTTAAAGAGGGCTGAGAATGAACCGATGGTAAGTCTTTTTACAAGAGAGTACCCTATGATGTATATGAGATATCCATATTTGAATATCTGTCCAAATACCGATGCCGCTATCGTATCTATGTAGAGGTGTTTTCTTCTTTCAAAGAGTCCTCTTTGAAATTCGTAGTCTTCATTCTTTAGTGTATTTTTGATGTATCTGAATGTGTCGTCTACTCGCAGTTCACTGAAGAATTTGTTGTTTGTAGCTAGTGTTGAGAGGTAGTTTACAAGTTTGAGTCTACCTACTTCTTCTGTATTGTATGTTCTGATCTTCTTTCTTTGAATATATCCTACTATTACTTCTGGTAGTACAAAGATTGCAAGGAAGAGGATTGAGAGTCGCATATCTATGAACATGATGGTAAGAGATGTTGCCAATCTTATACCTTGTGACACGATATTTGAGAATGCTTGGTATGAGAGAATCATATTGTCAATTGAATATGCTGGTACATATGTTACAAGGTCTTGAAATTCTGGGTCCATAATGCCTTGAAGGTTTGACTTGGATATTTTGTTAACCATCCCTAAGTTACAGTCAGACCATATTCTATCGTTCATATTTTCATAGATATTGGCTCTTACTTTGTTCCCAATATTTATCACTATCCAAAGTAGTAGTGTCATCATGAGGAAGAAGAATGCGTCTGTAGGTACAAATTCTTGTATATGGAATTCTTCTACTCCAGTTTCTAGTAGTACCGACATACTGTCTAGAAAGTTACCCATTACTTTAATGTTGTACATTTCTGCTACAGTGATAGCTATAAAAAGTATATCTCTTAGTACTACCCATATGGTATATCTTCCGTAGAAGAATGCTACTACCTCTCTGAGTGTTTTAAGTTTTTCTTTGATACGCTTGTTCATGTTAATATACAATATCATTTTAATTCATTCTAATCTAGAAGTGCGAGACAATCTTTACCTTCAAAACTTGTTGTACGATGTATGGGATGAGTATTTTAGTGATGTTCCAAGGAGGAATTTTGTTCTTGCTAAGTTTGGTAAGTATTCTAAGAGACAGCTTGGGTGTATTAAGTATGCGAGGGAGAAAACAAAGGTTAAGTCTTTACTGAGGGAGTATGAGGAGGAGATATTGAGTCAGGATGTACAGAGTGTCTCTATTGTTGTCCTTACAAAGTATTTCCAGGATAGTTTGATTCCAGAATATCTCCTTATTTCAACAATTGCTCACGAGTTGTGTCATTACACTCATGGTTTTAATTCTCCACTAAAGAGACTTTACAAATATCCTCATCAGGGGGGTGTTGTAAAAAGAGAGATGGTAGAGAGGGGTTTGGGCGGTATATTAGGGCAGAGTGAGGGTTGGTTGAAGGAGAATTGGTTGCATATTGTCGCACATAGTGGTTAGTATTCCGTATTTATGATACCCGTGTCTATATATCCTTTCGTGAATATTCATTACAATTCATATATATGGAATATCATGATATAGGGGAGAATATACGGAAGTATAGAAAGAGGTTGAAGTTAACTCAGGATGAGTTGGCGGATAAGGTGGGTATTACTTGGGAGATGATTTCAAGGTATGAGAGGGGGGAGAGTTCTCCTATGAATCAGATTGATAAGTTGGCTAATGCTTTGAGTGTTTCCGCAGGGGATCTTGTGGATGGGGATAGTGTTAATGTTTTTCAGGTTCCTTTGTTTACGTCAGTTCCTAAGGATTTGGTTTTTAAGAAGGAGAATACTTTAACTTACTACAATTGTCCTACATGGGTTACTAGGTTAGATCATGAGAGTTTTGTAGTTGATATGGGGGTAGTGAAGTTTAGTAGTTTACTTAGTGCTTCGAATGGTTTTTTGTTTGTGAGTCCTAATTGTGAGTTGTGTGTTGATGATATTGTTTTGGTAAGTAGGGATGGTAAGTTAAGGGTAGAGAGTTACAACAAGAGAGAGAACAGTGTTATTGGGAAGGTTGTTATGCAGGAGGTGGTTTATTAGCTAATATAGGGAACTATTAATTCACTATATAATTCCACCCTGGCTGCCACTTTTTCTTTTTCCTCCAATCAGCAGCAATTGCCTGCTCCCACGATTGTCCTCCTAACAAAACATCTAATGCCAATTGAGGAGCTTTATGAGCAACAATTGCAATATGCTTACCATTATAATTTTCCTTTAAGAATTCAATAAAATCATTCATGCGTTTCTTCACATCCTCATAGCTCTCTCCTTCAGGAAATTTCTTCGTGATATTTTGTTTTTGTAATGGCTCTACAATTTTGGAAGGCTGAGCATTATATTTACCGTAATTGCACTCACGAAGTCTTCTGTCCTTAATAATTTCAATATCTCCTTTGAATGTTAACTCTGCCGAATCTACTGCACGTTTGAGATCTGAACAAAAAACAATGTCAATCCCTTTATCTTTAATCAAATCTTTCAATTCTTTTGATTGCTGAATACCTAAATCAGAGAGTTCTACATCATACCAGCCAGATGAAACTTCATTTTCGTTATCAGTAGTAGTGCCATGAACAAAATATGTAATTTTGACAGCCATAGAATTTTCCCAACAACTTATTATACAACCTGTTCTTATGTATATTCTACATCATCCCTGGCATACCACCACCCATTCCACCCATAGCTGGTGCAGGTTCATCACTCTTTATCTCTGCTACTACAGCCTCTGTGGTTATAAGCATTGTACCCACCGATGCACCATTCACTAATGCTAACCTTGTTACCTTTACAGGATCTATGATACCTTCCTTAATCATATCTACATACTCTCCTGTCTTAGCATTATAACCAATCCTCTTAGAACAATTAGATGCAACTACTGCACCATCCTGTCCTGCATTATCTGCAATCTGCTTAAGAGGTTCACTAAGTACTCCCTTAAGTATCTCAATACCAAGTTGCTCATCAATATCCTCAAGAGTAACACTATCCAATACCTTCTTTACATTGTGAAGTGCTAAACCACCACCAGCTACTACACCCTCTTCTATAGCGGCCCTAGTTGCATTGATAGCGTCCTCTACCCTCTGCTTCTTCTCCTTAGCCTCTATCTCAGAAGCTGCTCCTACCTTAATGATAGCTACACCACCTGAGAGCTTAGCAAGCCTCTCCTGTAACTTCTCCTTATCATACTCCGAAGTAGACTTATCAATCTGATTCTTAATCTCAGAAACCCTATCCTTAATACTCTTCCCTATACCACTACCCTCTACTATTATTGTCTCCTCTTTACTTACTACCACCTTCTTAGCACTACCAAGATCTGATACTTCTACAGACTCCAATGTTCTACCAACCTCTTCTGAGATAAAGGTAGCACCTGTAATAACTGCAATATCCTGCAACATTTCCTTCTTCCTATCACCAAACCCTGGAGCTTTAACTGCTACAACATTTAATGTACCCCTTAGTTTGTTTACTACCAATGTAGCCAAAGCCTGATTCTCTATCTCATCTGCAATGATTACAATCGGTCTATCCGTTATTGAAAGGACCTTCTCTGCGATAGCTTGGATATCTTGAAGATTAGAAAGCTTCTTATCCGTAACCAATATATATGGACTTTCCATAG
>Ga0255368_10188_pt1 | contig 15633 bp, 10 predicted proteins | sample ANMaggSeSYBR01E6_FD_182094 | JGI IMG/M metagenome (GOLD analysis project Ga0255368, IMG submission 182094) | Sediment cell enrichment communities from methane seep in Santa Monica Basin, California, United Staets - ANME aggregate JGI... | ecosystem: Environmental > Aquatic > Marine > Cold seeps >...
ACCTTTTGAAAAATGGGAACCCGCTTAATGTAATAAAGGCATTCTATCTTGAATCTCCTTTGGATGGATCTCTTTATGCGGTAATCGTACCAGAAACCGGTTGTTTTTTAGATCGTGACATTGTCAAGAGACAATTAGATTTAGACGCAAATGACAGCCTTCATAGAGCGACTTATTTGCCACCCCAGATGAGCTTTGGCACTTGCTCTCCTTTTGTCCGGAAAGACGATCTGGCCAGAAATGGTGGAAAAATAAAACGAATTGTTTTTGATAAAGAAACACTCATCTTGAAGCGACATGAAAATTCTATTGATGATTTCTCATTTGGCCTTGATCATCGTCTATCGATCCAAATGAATTATTATCACTGCTATAAAATGTTACGGCATATATATTCAGATGCGGTCGTTGATAGAGATATTCTTTGTTTGTCGTTTAAGGAACGTCTATCGAGAAAAAAAGGGCGCATAAAAATTGACTATGAGTTTAAGACGCTCAACTATCGCACAGCGCAATTTATTAATAACATACACGGTTATGGTGATGTATCCATCACCAATGATCATATTGATGAGTTATTCATCCCAGATGTCCTAACATTCCAAGAAAATGGTGCCAATGAACCGATACCACTGTAACATACTATTATTTAAATACTTATAGTTCATTGCGCTATATCAATCACATGAGAACTCAAGACGGAAGAGAACTTGATCAAATTCAATGTAAGGGATTCGCATTCAGGCATCTCAACGTGTTTAGACCGGCGAAAGCTCTGAAGTTATCATTAAGAACACGGGATTTCAGAGACTCTGTATTTATAATTGGCTCTCAAGGTAACGCCTTGGTCAGTGTCATAGATGTCCCAGACAAAAATTCAAAGTTATCGAGTTTGTAATTTTTGAATCAACTTATTCTTAATGCTGAAAATCTATATTTTATAATTTGTGACGGTCATCAATTACATAAATCAAGTAAAGTTTAAGAATGTATCAAGTCATTTAAGGCCAACTGGACTATCTTACTTATTGGCGTCATACTCCCCTCAGCAGAATACAGCAAGCAGGTTTGGAACGATGCACAACCATATGGCACATACAAAATGATGATAAACGGATCTGATCAATTGAATTTCATTGTAATCGGCCAAACTGAGCAGGCCCGAAAAATGCCCTCAGGTTATCAAAGGTTTTTTCGTCATCCGGACTGCGCGTATCTTTTAACTTAATTTTGACTATATTATTATATTGTTTACACTTCAAACCGACTATTAGGAAACAAAGTGGAATCAAAAAATTCAAGCCATCCGTATCTTATTTATTTATTGAGCATTTTCTTGTTAGCTTCCTTTTTATTATGTTATCATAATACTTTTAGCTGGTTGCATTATAAATATTCTTTAAAAGATTCTTATTATTCCCATGGATACTTGATCCCATTTATTAGTTTATATTTGATATATATAATTCGTGAAAAAATTAAAACAATTGAACTATCAAGTTCTTTTTTAGGATTGGGAATTATCATACTTGCTTTAGTCATTCATGTTTTTGCAGTTATGAGTGATATCAATTTCATATCAGGCTTTTCTATATTCTTTTTTATTATAGGCTGTATTTTATATTTATTTGGGAAAAAGGTTGCCCGGGAGCTTGCATTCCCATTAGGTTTTCTTCTTTTTTTGTTCCCTATTCCAGATAATTATATCAATATCATCGCCTTACCATCAAAAAGTTTAGCAACCGATATTGGGCTGATGGTGATAGACTGGCTTGACATTCCATATTTTCGGGAAGGATTTATAATTAATCTTACAGACACTTCTCTTTTTGTCGGCACCCCATGCAACGGTATGAAATCGCTTATTTCTTTTATTGCATTAGGTGTGTTAGCAATTTATATAATAAAGCTTGGATTAATTAGAAATTTCATCATCATAGCTTGCATTTATCCACTGTCAATTTTTATAAATGGTTGTAGGATAGCACTATTAGTCTATATAGCAGATACATATGGAATAGAAAAAGCTTCTCCTGAAAGCTTTATACACGACTTATCTGGATTGATTGTATTTTTCATCGGGTTTATAATATTGATTTTATTTATTAACTTGCTGGAGTGGAAACGTAATCGATAAAAAGTTTGGAATAATTATGAACCTAATCTATAAGCGATTTTCTGTTGTTATTATATTGACGATTATTACAGCTATTATTATTTTTCGTATTGAAAACATAGAACCTCTTAAAAATAAAATGCTATTTCAATTTCCTATGCAGATAGACCAGTGGACGGGAAAAATCAATCCAATGGATGAATGGGTTTTTGAATCCTTGGAAACACCTTATGCAATTCTCCGAAATTACCATTCAACAAAAGGAAATGATATCAATTTTTCTATTGTTTGGTATTCAGATAAAGAGATTGCTTTTCATAGTGCAGCAGCTTGTTTAGGCGGCACTGGAAACATAGTAAAAGTCGATGAACTCTATGATATTAAAACTCAGGGTAATCAAATTTATAAAATCGGAAGAATAATCACAGATCGAAACATATCTAACTATTTAGTTTTATATTATTATATTTGTGATGGCTATATTTCCGGAGATCAGGTTGAAATAAGAAAGCATGTGATGATGAAAAGATTATCCTCGAAAAGAACTAGTGCCGCTTTTATTAGAATAATGATGTCCGTAGAAAATGAATTAGAAGATGCAAATGCTATATTAGAAGATTTTTTTATCAAAACAATTGATCCTGTCACCAAATATACAAATACAAAACATATTATCGAAGAACAACGAAAAGGTTAATGCTGGTGCTTATCCGATTATTAAAAAAATTCTATGATCGCATTAAAAAAGATCAAAAAAGAAAATATATTAATGAATTGATAAAAAATGGTCTGACACTTGGGAAAAATGTTAATATAGTAGAAAAATTTTTTTTTGATCCATCTCATTGTTACCTTATAACGATTTGTGATAATTGCACTATTTGCCCAGGAGTCAGATTAATCGCTCACGATGCTAGTACCAAAGACTTACTGGGCTTTACCAAGCTTGGAAAAATAACTATAAAAGAAAACTGCTTTATTGGTGATTCAACCATAATCCTCCCGGGTGTCGAAATTGGCCCCGATGCTATCGTTGGGGCAGGTTCTGTTGTGACAAAAGATGTCATGTCACAAACCATTGTAGCTGGAAATCCTGCGCATTACTTGGGAAAAACAGATGATTACATAAGTAAAATAAAAGAATTATCAATCGATAAGAAAATATTTTCCGAAGAATATTGGATACATAACCTTAATGAAGACAGGAAAAATGAACTGATAAAATCTGTCGGCAATACAATTGGTTTCATCATTTGACATCATTGGCAAATAATAATGGCAAAATACAAAGTAACAAGAGTAAACCCAGAGGAATATAAACAAAAGATACTTGCGTTGTGGGAGAAAAACTTACCTACAACAAAAAAAGAAAGGTTCGACTGGTTAAACTCTAACCCAAGTGGACCCGCTATTTGGTTTTTAGCTTTTCACAACAAGACCAATGAAATTGCTGGTTGCATTTCTATTCTTCCACGAATAATGAGTTTAAATGGAAAAACGATTCGGGCAGGGATTCTTGGCGACTTTATGGTTGACATTAAACATCGAGTGTTTGGCCCTAATATCTTGTTGCCTAAAACATGTCTTATGCATCAGCGAGAACTAGGATTTGACTTGATTTATACAATCCCAAACAATGATTCTAAAAAAATCATTCAACGAGCTGGTTTTAAATACATGGGTCAATTGTTCTACATGGTAAGACCCATTCGATTTGAAAAATATTCCAATATTCTTGGTATCCGTTTTATAGCCCCAATTATCAACCATCTATTAAGATTCTTAACATTGGATTTTTCTACTTTTATAGGAAAAACTATTTTTCAAGAAGAAATCCGTATCGATGATTCGTTTAACGCACTTTGGGTATATATTAAAAATAGACAAACTGGATTAATCGGAAACCATAGTTCAGAATTTCTAAAATGGCATTTTTTTCAAAATTCCATTGGTAACTATCGAATTCTGACGAATCGGCGAAAGACTGATGGACGGCTGTGTGGCTATATCATTTTTGCAGTTACCAATAATGGTCTTGAAATTTTTGATATTATTTGTTTACAGATGTCTCTTGCAAAAGGACTAATAAACAAAGTTGTAGAAATAGCTCAAAGGGAAAAATGTAAAGCGATTTATTGCACTGTGTCTGAAAAAAGTCCTATTTTGAATATATTAAGGATATTATTTTTTTTTGATTCTAAGTTTCCAATGGAAATATATACAAATGCTCAAAATAATTTTTTTTCGGAAACTTTCATTTTTTTTGCGGCTGATAGGAATATATAGGATTATACACTTTATTTCGAAAAGTCATAGAGTTGTGATATATTATTTAATAGAATAAGTCGGGGCTTTATATTGTAAAATAGGATTAAGTCTAATAAGCACCGGGAATAAACGAGCGAACTACCATCCAATGCAATATTCATTGCAGGCATCCCCAATTCTTTTGAAATAATATCGCTGTAAAAGCATGTTGCCGTTGAACTGCCCATAATTAAACAATCAACTTTTTGTTTTATAATATAATTATATCTTCCAGGACCTGTGTTGATTTTTTGATATATACTTTTCAAAACTGCTGCAAGGCTCTGATCAATAATGAAAAAAAAAATAAAAAATATTATAACATATTTGATTGTTATAATATTTTTCTTAGAATTGGTTGTATATAAAGGCATTATCCACAGAAACTCCTGCAAAGATTATTGAAAATATTAGAAAGTATATGCAACTCCAGCGGAGAACAATTGGCAGTTTAAAAAAGTCCTTTAAAGATAATTTATTTTGATACTGCAATGTTTCAATCAAAAGGAGAATAGTTATACCAATCATTCCATAGCTCATAGAATTTACGTCAATGAATATCTTTGGCCAACTGCTGAATACATGAAAAATGAAATAGCAGGCATCTCCCAATGAATTAGCTCTAAAAAAAATCCAGGCGAATGTTACCAGATTAAATGTGATAAATATCTTAGATATTGCACCAATGGGAGGAGGAAGCTTAATCCACTCAGCTGTTCTTTTACGTATCTTTTTCGTTATTAATGCGAGAACAAGGTAAGTACCATGAATCCCTCCCCACACGATAAATGTCCAGTTAGCTCCATGCCATAATCCACATAAAAGAAATACAATAAATAAATTAAAGTATTGTCTTAATGCTGGAACTCTGCTCCCGCCTAAAGGTATATATAAATAGTCCCTAAACCAGAAGGATAATGACATATGCCATCTGCGCCAAAACTCGGAAATGCTTTTTGAAAAATACGGAAGATTAAAATTGGGAGCTAATTTCAGGCCAAGCATTAGGCCGCATCCAAGTGCGATATTGGTATATCCGGCAAAATCACAGTAAATTTGAAAAGAATAAAAATAAGCTGCCACAAGCAGGGACGGGCCATGGTGCTGATATACATTATTAAAAACAGCGTCGGTATACAAGGAGAGGCGGTCAGCAATAACCAATTTTAAAAAGAAACCCCATAATGTTATTAACAGTCCGTAGCGAAATGTTGTTTGATTGAAAGGTTTTGGATTATTTAACTGCGGAAGCAGGTCTTTGGCCCTGTCAATAGGTCCTGATGTGATTTCAAGAAAATGAGATACATAGAGAAAGAAGTAACCGAAATGATTTTCCGGCTTAATGACCCCCTGATAGATATCCGCAATATAGCTAATTTTCTTGAAGCAGTAGAATGATATACCCACCGTTACGATGAGTTCCGGTATCTGAATCGAATAATGGATATTAAAAAGGTAGTTTAATGTAGCAAATAATGATTTGTTTAAAAAATATAGATATTTAAATCCAAATATCAACAGAAGGTTCATCGTAATACTCATCATCATCAGGAGCTTATTGGTTGCGGGTTTTTTGCTCCTTGCCATATATAGCCCGATACCAAAATCTACCGTAGTGGAACCAATAAGAATTGCTAACGCCCCAACGCCTTGAAGAGCATAGAAAAAGAAGCTGGCTGTCAGCCCAACCGTCCAGCGTTTTGTTATAGAAAGGCTATAGTTGGTTATGAGTATGCTTATAAAAAAAAGTATAAAGGCAATTGAATTGAAGGTCATATTGTATCTTACAAGATCAATGAATCATTATGAAGCGACTGAGGGTATTCGATTGTTGTAAGCCAGGCGGTTTTTACCGCCATCATGAAAAAAATAAATAGATAGAAGAAGGGAAACGTTAAAATATTGAGAAAAGTACCGGCGACCATGTAGCCGATCATGCCGACACCTAAACCATTGGCGATATGTTTGTAAAAGGTGAATTCTTCAATGCTGAAATATTCGTGAACTTTTTCCCAGGGTGTTTTGGCGATTCTTCTCCATGATTTAAAGTAGCCTATAAACAAGGTTGAATAGCAAATGATTCCGACCAACCCCATTTCCGATAAAATCTGAAACCAGTTTGAGTGGCAAACCTTATAATCACTTTTGGTTATTTCCTCACCTGGGGGCACATACAGATGGCTCAAAGCCGGAAACTGATGAATTCCTTTCCCAAAGATCGGGCTTTCGGCAAACATTTCGATGGCGCGATTCCAGAGCCTGACTCTCTCTGAGGCAGTGCTTTCCTCTGTCCCCTGCTTCAGTGTATTGATTTCATCAAAAAACCTTGGGGGGGCTAAAAATAGGACCAGCGAGACCCCTCCAACAACAATAAAACAATATAGCAGCTTGCGTTTCGAATACAGAAGAATGCAGAAAGTGATGGTTGATAAAGCCAGGAATCCACCTCGGGAAACTGAAACTATGATTAACGTTGTCATGACAGCAATTCCGATATAACATACCGTTTTAATGAATAATTTTTTGCGGTAGAGGGCGTAAAAATATGCGACTGGAATAACCATAGCCATGAATGCTGATATCTGGTTTTCGTCCTGAAGGAAATCATGTCCCCAAATTCGGCCTCCTTCCCTGATGCCTATAAACGCGTCAAAAGAAGCATACAGGATAAGCAGTACTGTAAATAAATTGATTTTGTTAGTTTTGCTAAAAGTATATACAAAGACAATGCCGATGGACACCTGGTGCAGATGCTGATTAAACATTATTTTAGTCGAATAAGGGGTGGTTACAAAATAGCGGCTTAGAAAAAAGTGAATCCCAAGAATAAGAAAGCATACTACTTCCTTTTGAACATAATTGATATTTTTTTTCCTGAATCCTACAACAGCATATAAAATACAAAGGCTTACCGAGATGGATGGTATTTCAAGGTTGTAGAGAACATGGAAAAAATATTGGGGAAAAAGGTATTGATAGGTAAAAAAAGCCAGAAACGCCAATGTCGGGATATTGAAATCCGATGCTTTCAGAGAAAACAAGGAGATATTATTTTCTTTTAATGTCATCTATTATCTTGAAATATTGAGGTTGACAGGGTTGCGACTACGAACGCATATGAGGTACGATCATTAATTTAATATCGTGAAAACAACCAGTTTGTTACCTGATGTATACGTTCATTAAAGGTTAGAGATATGTTGTTAGTTTTTGGGGCTTTTTTCAGGATGGCTGTTTCAGAGGGATCAAGTTTATCAATTATGATTATCGTCGGTTTGCCATTGTCACTTCTGTATTTGCAGTTGTTCCACGAAATATCCGACGTGTTATGCACTTCTATAACAATGTCATGAACGGAATTTTCGCCAGTGTTTATGATGAAATATGAATCATTATAACTAATTACCTTAAGTGATCGTATCGCAATAAATCGATCGAGGATGGTTTCCACCGGGACAAACCATCCATCTTTATGCGATGCAATATATTCCAGTTTATTTTTTGTTTCCGGATCTATTTGGCCGGTTTTTTTGTCGACAAAATCTTTCGCAAAGTGGGTATAGATAATTGCTGTACCTTTAGACTGTATGAGCTTATCTACATTTTCTTTTGAGATTAATTTATTAAACCTATTTCTGTCCGCGCCATCTGAACAGTCATACCAATATTTAACATAAGGTTTCTGGGGATCATGGTATGGCATGCTCGGGTTAACGGATAATGTATTTAAGTTGTTTGACGCAAAGCCACGAACATATTTAATATGTTTTGAACAATAATCACCCCAAAAATAATCACTGCTGCTCACATCGCCATAGTATTTTTCTTTTTTGAATAGATTGTATGCCCATTGAAGCAATCGACTATTAAAGCGTTTATAGCCCCAATAGATATTGTCATAGTTGGTCCAGTGGTTGACCCAGTGGGCAGGATATTCACCAAAATATTTTTTAAATACATCAAAACCTTTAATAGTTATTTCTCTTTTGTCGTTTCCTGCGGTAACCGTATGTAAAAACAGGTTAAACCCCTTTTGTTTTAATCCCTGAATATATATAAGGTACTCTGTATTGTCCAGAGAAACTCCCTGGTGATAATAGCCCGACTCACCTGAGCCGTTAGTATTGTCAAAAACCCAAACACCTGTACTTATTTTTAGGCCGATTGAATTAATAAAATCATAGACTGTTTTTTTTTGTTCAAGCCAGCCATCATCAGGATCATCCGTTATAGTAAACGCAAAATTAAAGCCGGCAGGGTAGGGCATGATGTTAAGATTCTCCGGCGAATGACAGGCATGAAATATAGGTAAATATGCCAAGAGTAAAAACAATATCAATATTTTTATTCTCATGGAACTGGTCTCATCTATATATATCGCATTACTAAAACGGAGATATTGAAAGCATGTTTTTGAAGGGAGGTTTGTTTTTTAAAATTAAATATTTCTGTCACCTGCGTACAGAAAACACTTGTTCGAAAACAATTCTGATTTGATGCTATTGCCATATAAAAACATTTTAAATTTCGAGTCCAGAAAAAACATTTTTCTGAAGGTCATAACCAATGGGTTTTTCCCAAAAATAGTACAATAAACTGCTTTGCAATTACTTGTCCTGGCTATGAGAATTACCCTTTTGATTAGTTCAGCTATGACTTTCTTATTAAATGATAAAATATCATAAATTTCTAATTTATTGTCATTTATAAGATAAACTATGTAGCCCTGTATCTCTCCATCGCTTCTGTTTCTGGCAACAAGAATACGGTGAGGTGAATTTTGATAATGAAAGTAGCGCCAGGATAGATAAGTTGCATCGTGTGAACCTAATATACCTTTATGGTTCTTTTTCATATTATCCCAAAAGGTATCCAATGATTCCTCGATCTGGTCGTACTCTTCGATAATACAGTTATTGGAGGTAATCGTTTCTAAACTGATAAGTTTTATTAAGAAATTTAAAATAATAGCTATAAACTTAAAGTATCGGAAATTGTAATAATACTCCAGATTTAAAGGTCGCACTAAATAGAGAAATCTGCCAAGTTTTTTATAGCCTGACTTATGAATTGCTTTTTCAGCCTTTTGGTTTGGGATAATATATATTAGATCAAATCCCAATTGTTTCTGATCAGAAATCAATTTTTTAAGTAATTGTAATTTTGGTGCGGAAACACGATGCATGCTATCGATCATAAAATCACCGATAATCCCGGCACGGATAGGTTTTCCATTATAGATCATTCTGTGCGGCATGATCGATATGCAACCGACCATTTGAGCAGTTTTTTGATCGATTATGCCATGCCAAATGGGAGAACCTGACGGATTGTTGTTCATCCATTCAAATCTTCTTTCAGAATTAACAGGAAGGTATTTGTTCCATAATGCGAAAATACTATCTTTATAATCATCTGTATTAATAATTTTTTTGATTGTATATGTACTCACTGCTGTCCTGTAAGAAGTTTAATCGTTTTAAATAGTATAGGCCAGGGTCAGTATTTGCATAAAGACCGCGAACCTTATGGATTTGGTTTTGGACAAAGTCGGCGTATATACGCCAAACTTGTGTCACATTGGCACCGGCCAAAGAGCTGCGAAAAATTTTACCCCCGTAAGCCCGTGTGATATGGCTTTTCCTGCATTGCCCGAATGCAGCGTTCTAAATCGCGCAAACTTTTTAGATAGATCAGTTATGAAAATGCTATGCAGATAACTGGTTATAGCATGTAAAAGAACGAGCACTGGAATTACCGTTGTAACGATTGATACTTTTTATGGAATTGTTTATTTGAAAGGAAAACAATTGCCTGTGAATATAAAGCAGATCCCTTCGCATTTTACTAAAAAAAACGTGGATCGAGCTGAAAACCTAAATTAAATCGGTTTCATGTTGTGTATCAGTATCAATTTTAAAATAAATGAGGTTAAATTATTTTCAAGGTTCCTGAACCGGACAGCAGAGACAATAATTATTTTATTTATGGAGATGTCTAGGGAATTTTATTTCTTTGCCTGCAGCCTTGAAGAGAAAAAAATAAAGATGTGCCTTCACTTGCTGAATGAGGCTCCAGCGTTTTTTGTAAAGTTTTCCGTTATATACTTTTTTAAAATCGTCAATAGAAAGATTAATATCAAGAAATGAATTAATCTTTTCTAAGTTAGTATCTGGGTTAATCAATAAATCTTCAAATTTTAATGTTAAAGCGTTTATAGAATACAAATCAAGAAACTGCTCGGCACTCCTAATTGTATTATTTTGAATAGCTCGTATATTTTTAAATGCAGCAGGGAGTGGCACTCTTAACACAATACCTGTCCAAATCTGCTTTATTTCCCTGGTGATATGAATAAATTTGCAGTTATCAAGATCCAGGAGCTCTTTCCAGAAAAACATAGTATATGAAAGTCTGGGATCTTTCCAAATCCAAGGTGAAGATTCATCACATTCTTTGATAAAATTGCGGTACGGATTCAAATCAATATTGTTATACAATTCTTTCATCTTTCCAATTGATGGAGGAGGAAGGCTTCCAGGATCATGCCATTTATAGCCTGTTTGCTTGAATAAGGTAATATTATGCTCGACCAATTTTTTATTTTCAAATGTATCGTATTCAATTTTCGCAGTATTTTTACCTAAAAAGTATCCTGCATTTGATATAAGAGAGGTTATTACAGAGCTTCCCGAGAGCCCAGGAGTCAAAATTATTAAGTTAGGTTTATTATGGTTCAAGAGGCCTCCAATTATTCTTTAAATAATATATCACAACTCTATGACTTTTCGAAATAAAGTGTATAATCCTATATATTCCTATCAGCCGCAAAAAAAATGAAAGTTTCCGAAAAAAAATTATTTTGAGCATTTGTATATATTTCCATTGGAAACTTAGAATCAAAAAAAAATAATATCCTTAATATATTCAAAATAGGACTTTTTTCAGACACAGTGCAATAAATCGCTTTACATTTTTCCCTTTGAGCTATTTCTACAACTTTGTTTATTAGTCCTTTTGCAAGAGACATCTGTAAACAAATAATATCAAAAATTTCAAGACCATTATTGGTAACTGCAAAAATGATATAGCCACACAGCCGTCCATCAGTCTTTCGCCGATTCGTCAGAATTCGATAGTTACCAATGGAATTTTGAAAAAAATGCCATTTTAGAAATTCTGAACTATGGTTTCCGATTAATCCAGTTTGTCTATTTTTAATATATACCCAAAGTGCGTTAAACGAATCATCGATACGGATTTCTTCTTGAAAAATAGTTTTTCCTATAAAAGTAGAAAAATCCAATGTTAAGAATCTTAATAGATGGTTGATAATTGGGGCTATAAAACGGATACCAAGAATATTGGAATATTTTTCAAATCGAATGGGTCTTACCATGTAGAACAATTGACCCATGTATTTAAAACCAGCTCGTTGAATGATTTTTTTAGAATCATTGTTTGGGATTGTATAAATCAAGTCAAATCCTAGTTCTCGCTGATGCATAAGACATGTTTTAGGCAACAAGATATTAGGGCCAAACACTCGATGTTTAATGTCAACCATAAAGTCGCCAAGAATCCCTGCCCGAATCGTTTTTCCATTTAAACTCATTATTCGTGGAAGAATAGAAATGCAACCAGCAATTTCATTGGTCTTGTTGTGAAAAGCTAAAAACCAAATAGCGGGTCCACTTGGGTTAGAGTTTAACCAGTCGAACCTTTCTTTTTTTGTTGTAGGTAAGTTTTTCTCCCACAACGCAAGTATCTTTTGTTTATATTCCTCTGGGTTTACTCTTGTTACTTTGTATTTTGCCATTATTATTTGCCAATGATGTCAAATGATGAAACCAATTGTATTGCCGACAGATTTTATCAGTTCATTTTTCCTGTCTTCATTAAGGTTATGTATCCAATATTCTTCGGAAAATATTTTCTTATCGATTGATAATTCTTTTATTTTACTTATGTAATCATCTGTTTTTCCCAAGTAATGCGCAGGATTTCCAGCTACAATGGTTTGTGACATGACATCTTTTGTCACAACAGAACCTGCCCCAACGATAGCATCGGGGCCAATTTCGACACCCGGGAGGATTATGGTTGAATCACCAATAAAGCAGTTTTCTTTTATAGTTATTTTTCCAAGCTTGGTAAAGCCCAGTAAGTCTTTGGTACTAGCATCGTGAGCGATTAATCTGACTCCTGGGCAAATAGTGCAATTATCACAAATCGTTATAAGGTAACAATGAGATGGATCAAAAAAAAATTTTTCTACTATATTAACATTTTTCCCAAGTGTCAGACCATTTTTTATCAATTCATTAATATATTTTCTTTTTTGATCTTTTTTAATGCGATCATAGAATTTTTTTAATAATCGGATAAGCACCAGCATTAACCTTTTCGTTGTTCTTCGATAATATGTTTTGTATTTGTATATTTGGTGACAGGATCAATTGTTTTGATAAAAAAATCTTCTAATATAGCATTTGCATCTTCTAATTCATTTTCTACGGACATCATTATTCTAATAAAAGCGGCACTAGTTCTTTTCGAGGATAATCTTTTCATCATCACATGCTTTCTTATTTCAACCTGATCTCCGGAAATATAGCCATCACAAATATAATAATATAAAACTAAATAGTTAGATATGTTTCGATCTGTGATTATTCTTCCGATTTTATAAATTTGATTACCCTGAGTTTTAATATCATAGAGTTCATCGACTTTTACTATGTTTCCAGTGCCGCCTAAACAAGCTGCTGCACTATGAAAAGCAATCTCTTTATCTGAATACCAAACAATAGAAAAATTGATATCATTTCCTTTTGTTGAATGGTAATTTCGGAGAATTGCATAAGGTGTTTCCAAGGATTCAAAAACCCATTCATCCATTGGATTGATTTTTCCCGTCCACTGGTCTATCTGCATAGGAAATTGAAATAGCATTTTATTTTTAAGAGGTTCTATGTTTTCAATACGAAAAATAATAATAGCTGTAATAATCGTCAATATAATAACAACAGAAAATCGCTTATAGATTAGGTTCATAATTATTCCAAACTTTTTATCGATTACGTTTCCACTCCAGCAAGTTAATAAATAAAATCAATATTATAAACCCGATGAAAAATACAATCAATCCAGATAAGTCGTGTATAAAGCTTTCAGGAGAAGCTTTTTCTATTCCATATGTATCTGCTATATAGACTAATAGTGCTATCCTACAACCATTTATAAAAATTGACAGTGGATAAATGCAAGCTATGATGATGAAATTTCTAATTAATCCAAGCTTTATTATATAAATTGCTAACACACCTAATGCAATAAAAGAAATAAGCGATTTCATACCGTTGCATGGGGTGCCGACAAAAAGAGAAGTGTCTGTAAGATTAATTATAAATCCTTCCCGAAAATATGGAATGTCAAGCCAGTCTATCACCATCAGCCCAATATCGGTTGCTAAACTTTTTGATGGTAAGGCGATGATATTGATATAATTATCTGGAATAGGGAACAAAAAAAGAAGAAAACCTAATGGGAATGCAAGCTCCCGGGCAACCTTTTTCCCAAATAAATATAAAATACAGCCTATAATAAAAAAGAATATAGAAAAGCCTGATATGAAATTGATATCACTCATAACTGCAAAAACATGAATGACTAAAGCAAGTATGATAATTCCCAATCCTAAAAAAGAACTTGATAGTTCAATTGTTTTAATTTTTTCACGAATTATATATATCAAATATAAACTAATAAATGGGATCAAGTATCCATGGGAATAATAAGAATCTTTTAAAGAATATTTATAATGCAACCAGCTAAAAGTATTATGATAACATAATAAAAAGGAAGCTAACAAGAAAATGCTCAATAAATAAATAAGATACGGATGGCTTGAATTTTTTGATTCCACTTTGTTTCCTAATAGTCGGTTTGAAGTGTAAACAATATAATAATATAGTCAAAATTAAGTTAAAAGATACGCGCAGTCCGGATGACGAAAAAACCTTTGATAACCTGAGGGCATTTTTCGGGCCTGCTCAGTTTGGCCGATTACAATGAAATTCAATTGATCAGATCCGTTTATCATCATTTTGTATGTGCCATATGGTTGTGCATCGTTCCAAACCTGCTTGCTGTATTCTGCTGAGGGGAGTATGACGCCAATAAGTAAGATAGTCCAGTTGGCCTTAAATGACTTGATACATTCTTAAACTTTACTTGATTTATGTAATTGATGACCGTCACAAATTATAAAATATAGATTTTCAGCATTAAGAATAAGTTGATTCAAAAATTACAAACTCGATAACTTTGAATTTTTGTCTGGGACATCTATGACACTGACCAAGGCGTTACCTTGAGAGCCAATTATAAATACAGAGTCTCTGAAATCCCGTGTTCTTAATGATAACTTCAGAGCTTTCGCCGGTCTAAACACGTTGAGATGCCTGAATGCGAATCCCTTACATTGAATTTGATCAAGTTCTCTTCCGTCTTGAGTTCTCATGTGATTGATATAGCGCAATGAACTATAAGTATTTAAATAATAGTATGTTACAGTGGTATCGGTTCATTGGCACCATTTTCTTGGAATGTTAGGACATCTGGGATGAATAACTCATCAATATGATCATTGGTGATGGATACATCACCATAACCGTGTATGTTATTAATAAATTGCGCTGTGCGATAGTTGAGCGTCTTAAACTCATAGTCAATTTTTATGCGCCCTTTTTTTCTCGATAGACGTTCCTTAAACGACAAACAAAGAATATCTCTATCAACGACCGCATCTGAATATATATGCCGTAACATTTTATAGCAGTGATAATAATTCATTTGGATCGATAGACGATGATCAAGGCCAAATGAGAAATCATCAATAGAATTTTCATGTCGCTTCAAGATGAGTGTTTCTTTATCAAAAACAATTCGTTTTATTTTTCCACCATTTCTGGCCAGATCGTCTTTCCGGACAAAAGGAGAGCAAGTGCCAAAGCTCATCTGGGGTGGCAAATAAGTCGCTCTATGAAGGCTGTCATTTGCGTCTAAATCTAATTGTCTCTTGACAATGTCACGATCTAAAAAACAACCGGTTTCTGGTACGATTACCGCATAAAGAGATCCATCCAAAGGAGATTCAAGATAGAATGCCTTTATTACATTAAGCGGGTTCCCATTTTTCAAAAGGT
>Ga0255368_10197_pt1 | contig 15075 bp, 13 predicted proteins | sample ANMaggSeSYBR01E6_FD_182094 | JGI IMG/M metagenome (GOLD analysis project Ga0255368, IMG submission 182094) | Sediment cell enrichment communities from methane seep in Santa Monica Basin, California, United Staets - ANME aggregate JGI... | ecosystem: Environmental > Aquatic > Marine > Cold seeps >...
TCTGAATCTGGTACCAGTTGATGGAATTCTTTATCTGGTAATTTAGACAAAGTATCCACATCTTCATGTAAAATGAAAGAATCTGGATGGTTTGCAAAATGAGTGTCTATTGCTGGCTGCCAATTATCAACAGCAAGGATAACCTTGAACCCAGCTTGTCTAAAACCCTCAGAAAATCCCCCTGCGCCAGAAAATAAATCTATGACTGTTAATTTATCCATTATCAAAATCGCAATATTCAAATAGTAAGTATAGTTTTTAAAGCCGGAAGAAAATACAAACTGAGATAGAAAGGCCCCTTAAAATAAATATTGAAGGATAAATCCATTATAGAGTTATTATTCTCTTTACGCTAGGCTAAATAAAACACAAATGCATAAAAAAACAATCATATATAATATTGAAAAAAATAAAATTGTTGGTGACATAAAGGGCCTAATACGTCAGGTTTGTGTATTATCTGTTGAAGGTGATCAAATAACAAAGATTCTCAGGAATGACCAGGATAATATATTTTCACATCTATACAGATCTTTAATAGAAAATCTCTAGCGAACTTTATTAGATCGCTTAAATAGTTGATATGTGGAACAATCTCTCCAAAATCAGTTGTTATCCCATGGTCTTCTAAATAGCAGAGCAAATCATCATTGATAGCAGAGGATTGTAAAGAAAATGAAAATCTTAAGAAATCTGTATCAATTTCTTCCGAGTTGTGAAGCGTATATTGATACCCATTATGAATAATATGATTTCTTAATCTCGATATCTGCACAAGTTCTTTCCAATGTTTAGGATTGATATCATAGTTACCTGATTTCCTTAATAGGTCTTTAGCGCGATAAATGCCTCTTCCAATGTTTTCACAACCCTTCGGACCTATTGTTAAAGTAAGCTTTAATATCTCGCAAATATTAAGTAAATTCCTTTCTATCACCGAGAAAACTGAAAGTACAAACCCACCATAGAGTATTTGGGGATATTTCTTCTTGTATTTAGTATTGAAAACGTCGTGGGCCCACCATTCTGAGTCATCATCAATATGATCTCGCCAATTTTCAATATTTCCATAGAATTCATCGTTGTCATCTTTTCTTTTCATAATTTCATGTTGGATAAATTCATCTTTTTGTTCAAAGAAAGTATCAATTATTCTTTGAACGACATCAAGATGCTCTGTGATTATTGCTAATTCTTGATCCAAATCATGTACAAGGATTCGGCATTTTTGGAATTGAATGAATTCATCACCTTCGAAATGCAACATGTGGATTCTCCGATTGAACGATATTATGAGTGTAACATTATATAGTCAGGATCATCATCAGCCAAAATATTTATTAAATTAAGTATACCAAGGCTTGGAAATAGTTTTTTTTGAGTCGCCTTTCATGGAAAGCTTTGATTATTCCCGGTGCGGTTGGAATGGAACTTGTGGAAACTATGGACTAAAAGTTCCTCGTCGAGAGGAATCAATGGAATTTATGGACCTCTGTTAAAGGATGGATTCCCCGCTAATTGATTAAGAGTCAGTTGCTCGAAATTTAGACGGGATTGGTTCTAACTACATTTATCATAATCCAAATTTGAATCTAAATCAAAAAAACAAGCCCTGCTGGATCAAAGTCGGCTTGTTTTAATTTTTTATGGGCCCGTTAGGATTCGAACCTGTATCCCATAACCTGTACAGTACCATTTTGCATTAAATTTAGGGGGAAAAAAAGGAGAAGAATGTTCTAAATAGTGGGCCCGGTAGGATTTGAACCTACGACCTGGCGGTTATGAGCCGCTCGCTCTGACCACTGAGCTACGGGCCCGTTAGCCCAGCATGGATCTCTCCTGCCGGGACAAAAGAGCGGGTGACGGGATTCGAACCCGTGAATGTCAGCTTGGAAGGCTGATGCCTTACCACTTGGCCACACCCGCATTTTGGGTTTCCTTTTTCCTGTGGAAAAACAGGAATTTCAGAAATTGTGCGCTTGAATATTTACATTTAAGGGTTCAAAACTCAAAACAAAATGGTTTTAAAATTTTAGCAAGCAAACCTTTATTCCAAGCGTGAAGATTATAACAAGGGGTTCTTAATCAGTCAACCTGCTGATTAAAAACCAGGAATATTGAGAATTAATTAACCTCTCCCTTTTTGGGGAATATAGTTATTTACACCTGTAGGTAAAATCCAAGCAACAAGAGATCAGGAGATCTTGACGTTTGTTATAATGGGAACCAGGAGCCGGGGCCAATCCTTTGAATAGATAACTTATCCCTTCCCCAGTTCTTGTTTTAACGCCTCTTTGAGTTGAAGATGACCAGACCACCAAGACACGCTTTAATCCTGATAGCCATTTTGACCCTGCTTGTCTCTGCTTGCATCAGTGAAAATGGAAGCGCCCGGCAATCCCCCACCCAGACGAGCGATACCACACCGGTGAGTCCCACTCCCACCTCCGGTGTTGGTTCCACCTGGGTTTCCCCGCTGGACGGGATGCAGATGGTCTTCGTGCCGGCAGGCCCTTTCATAATGGGCCTGGAAGATCCCGCAGAGCTTTCGCGCAGCCATGCCATAACGCTGATGCCGCCCCAGATAGTCGAGCTGCCGGGGTTCTGGATTGACAAGACCGAAGTGACCAACGCGATGTATACCAGGTGCGTTGACGCTGGTATTTGTGAAGAACCCTTCAAGCCAGTTCTCCTGCCCTTTGAGGACTATTATGAGAATCCAGCCTACGGGGAACACCCGGTCTTGGCCGTATCGTATGATAACGCTAAAGCCTACTGCCGCTGGGCAAAACGTCACCTGCCGACCGAAGCAGAGTGGGAGAAGGCTGCTCGCGGGGAGCTGGGAAATCTCTTTCCCTGGGGAAATCAGCCCCCAAACTGTAATCTAGCAAGCTACCTTCTTTGCAATGAGGGTACTCTCCCAGTGGGGTCGCTTCCGGAGGGAGCCAGCCCGTATGGGGCGCTGGATATGGCAGGGAATGTTTGGGAATGGGTGGAGGACTGGTATGAGCCGGAGGCTTACCCAACACCCTTCCCTGTCAAAGGAAAGGTGTTCACCGAAACGCTGCATGTAGTGCGCGGGGGCTCTTCAACGAACAGCGAAATGCCGCTGGGAGCCGGAATACGCTTCATTGCCTGGCCGATTGACGAAATTTCAGTGGGCTTCGGTTTCCGCTGCGCTAGAGAGATTGAGCCTTGAACACAAATTGGAAAACAAAGGTCTTTATATTATTAACGAATAATTATCCAAATGCCTTGAGTTGATGCTTGCCAAAGTTAGGGGAAAAAATATCCCTATAGATGGCAAATCTCATTGGCTTCAGTATCAGTCCGGGAAAAACCAATCCCGGGTCAATTCCAGGGGAAAATTAATCCCCCCTCCTCCCAGTTACGATATAATTATGGAGCGGAAATTTTGACTCTAAGCACGACCAGGAGAATTATTATGTTCAAGGAATTTAAAGATTTTGCCTTGCGCGGCAATGTGATGGACATGGCAATCGGTATCATTATCGGAGCCTCTTTCAGCACCATCGTTAACTCGCTGGTGAAAGATATCCTCATGCCGCCTATCGGCTGGCTTTTAGGCGGAGTAGATTTTGAGAACTTTTACCTCACCGTTAAAACCGGAACCCCAGCAGGCCCTTACCTCTCCCTGGCAGATGCCCAAGCAGCCGGTGCGGTGACAGTAAACTACGGACTGTTTATCAACGCCATCATCAGCTTTTTAATCGTGGCCGTTGCCATGTTCTTAATAATCCGGGCTATCAACCGCCTCCAAGAAGGAAAAGAAGAAGATCAGGATCCCGCACCAACCACCAGGGATTGCCCTTTCTGCTTCACGGCTATCCCCCTGCAAGCCACCCGCTGTCCACACTGCACCTCTCAACTTAAGTAATTTTATTCCAGCTGGACTTTATACTTATGCCTTCAACCCCAACCCGAGATCGAGTGAACCCAGAGGAAAAACCCGAATCCGGGCGCCTGCCGCCCTGGCTGCGGGTTAAATTCAACAACAGCAAAACTTACCATGAAGTGGATTCGCTGATGCAAAGCCAATCCGTTCATACAGTCTGCCAGGAAGCTCTTTGCCCCAACCGCGCTGAATGCTGGGGAGAAGGAACGGCAACTTTTTTGCTCCTGGGTGATATCTGCACCCGGTCCTGTAAATTCTGTGATATTAAACACGGCCAGCCAGAAGCGCTGGATTGGGATGAGCCGGAACGGGTTGCCCGCTCCATCCAGGGGATGAACCTCAAACATGCAGTGGTCACCAGCGTCAACCGGGATGAACGGCGGGACGGCGGAGCGCCAATTTTTGCCATGTTAATCCGCCGGGTCCGGGAGCTCCAGCCGGGCTGCTCAGTTGAAGTTTTGATTCCAGATTTTAAGGGCAGCCTGGAAGCCTTAAAAATCGTCATGGATGCCGGACCGGATATCCTGAACCATAACCTGGAAACTGTGCCGCGCTTGTTTAAATCCATCCAACCCCAGAGTTCGTACCAGGTTTCGCGCGACACATTGATCAATGCTAAAAAACTTCAGCCAAATGCAATCACCAAGTCGGGTTTGATGACAGGTCTCGGGGAAACCAGGGAAGAAATCAAAGAAACCATGGTCGAGGTCCGCAGCTGGGACGTGGATATTCTGACCATTGGTCAATACCTGCAGCCCAGTAAAAATCACCTGCCCGTCGCTCGCTTTTATACCCCTGATGAGTTTGAGGAATTAAAGAAATACGGACTGGATCTCGGTTTCAAATGGGTGGAAAGCGCTCCGCTGGTGAGGTCTTCCTATCACGCCGCGGAACAAGTCCGCGCTTTGAAAGCCCAATCTCAGGAATCAAAGAAAGCTGAATAATTTCCCAACCTCCAAATAAAACAAGGATCTCACTGTATGGAAGAAACCATGTCTTTTCTCCCGCTTTTAATCGTGATCTTTCTGGCATTCCTGGTGCCGATCACTCTCTCCAGATTCAAAAAATTACGACTGCCAATTGTCGTAGGAGAAATCATTGCAGGGATTATTGTAGGTAGAAGCGGATTTGGATGGGTACAGCACCATGAATTGGTCCTGGATCTGCTGGCCGAACTGGGTTTTGTGTTCCTGATGTTCCTTTCCGGAATGGAAATTGATTTTTCCAGCCTGGGTTTGTTCACAAATCAAAAAAGAAGCAAAGATCAACCCTGGAATCCCTTTAAACTGGCAGGCACTTCCTTCTTACTCACTCTGATTTTATCCACTTTTATTGGATTTGCCTTTACCTGGGCGGACCTGGCATCCAGCCCCTGGATGATCGCTTTGATCCTCTCTACAACTTCATTGGGAGTGGTAGTTCCGGTTCTAAAAGAACAAGGCTTGAGTAATGGACGCTATGGGCAAACACTGTTGATCTCCGCCTTAATCGCGGATTTTGTTACCATGCTGCTGATCACTGTAGTGGTAGCAGCCCTGTCCCAGGGGTTAACCCTGGATATTCTGCTGATCGGTTTGCTCTTTGTGGCCTTTTTCCTGATGTATTATTTTGGTGGGATCTTTTTTAACCAGCTTAAAAGTATGCGGCGAGTGCTGGAAGAGCTAAGTTCAGCCACCGCTCAAATCAAAGTCCGGGCTGCTTTTACCATGATGCTGATTTTTGTTGCCCTGGCGGAAATGCTGGGTACGGAGATTATCCTTGGCGCCTTCCTTGCCGGGGCAATCATCTCCCTTTTAAAACGTCCGGAAGATTCTGAACTATCTCACCAGCTGGATTCCATCGGGTACGGCTTTTTTATTCCTATCTTTTTTATCATGGTCGGAGTAGATTTTAATTTATCTTCCCTGGTCAGTTCTCCCAGCGCCCTGCTTTTAGTTCCTTTGCTTCTGGCAGCCGCAGCGGTGGTTAAACTTCTTCCATCTCTACTATTTAAAATTAATTTTTCCTGGAAACAAACCCTGGGAGCAGGTACGCTGCTTTCGTCCCGGCTCTCCCTTATCATTGCCGCCTCCGCTATCGGCCTGCGCATCGGGGTGATCAGCGAACCGTTTAACTCAGCCATTATCCTGGTAGCAATAATAACCGTTGTGATCGCTCCCCCGCTGTTTATCAAACTAGTCCCCGCGAAAGAGCTTGAAGAAGAATCACCCATCCTGGTGATGGGTGCAGGACCGATCGGACTGCAGGTTGCCCAGCACATACAGAATCACGGTGATCTGGTAGTTATCATTGATGAAGAGGAAAGCCGGGTTCAGCGTGCACTCCGGGCTGGCCTGACCGCGATTCAAGCCAAAACCGATGCCTATGACCCATCAACAGAAGAGTTATTAAACAAATCTGACCGTTTGGTATGTGCCTTCAGTGAGACCGAGAAGAATTACCGCATCTGCAGCCGGGCGCGAACAACCTATGGAATCAATCATGTTGTCGCCCGGATTACCGCTCCCGGTGAGATTTCCCGGTTTGAGAAATTAGGAGTGACTCCTCTCAACGCCGCTACAGACCAGGCAGTCCTGTTGGGGTTGGTCGTCCGTAATCCAACCATGTACCAGCTGCTCACCAGGACTGACGATGCCCGGGATTTGTGTGAATTCGCCATTCGAAATCCTCTCTATCTCAATAAACCTTTAAAGGATATCGAATTTCCCGGTGATTTACTGGTAGTTGCGGTACGGAAAAAGGGAGAATTAATCATCCCCCGGGGTGATACTGTTTTGAAGATGGGCGATCATCTCACCGTGCTTGGTCCGGAAAACTGCGTAGATCAAACCCGGGATTTGTTTGGTTAATTCAACCAATTTCCCATGGCGGTCTGCCAGTTCCGATTCCATCGTCTCCCCCCAGGGAAGCCCGGATTTGACCTCCTAATTCAGGAAAGGCATCCGCAGCTGCGGCTAATAATCCAAAACAACCAGTCAGCATCATATCCCCGAACGGCGCCGCAAAGTAAGGCCGCAGGGTTGATCTCCGGGTCAAGCTCCGGCGCGGGCCTGTGACGACCAGGTTAAACGCACCTTCCGATAAATCATAAGGTTCAGGAGAATAAATCAACGCGCCGTGACCATGATCATCAAAGATCTCCTGGTTGGTCAGGGTACCTGCTGCGAACGAGCGCAGGATACGATCCAGTTTATCGGTGGTTATAAAACCGGTATGGTGCTCAAAAACACCTTCTACTTGCTCTCCATTCAAACGGAATGCCAGGGTATGGAGATTCCCCACATTAACAGCCATAACCCGGGACCTGCTTTTTACTGCAGGATCCATTATGGCTCCCAGGACTGCTGCCGGCGCAGTATCCATCACCAACAGCGGCGCATCCACGTCACTGGCAGAGATCTCAACCGCCCGGAGCCGGGTCATTTTTTCCGGGATTTCCCCTCGTTTGAAAGCCAATTTACTGAGGCTTGACCTGCCTGCTCCAGAAACTTCTGGATCTAAGCGCTCCGCCAGGTAATCAAATCGGAACTGCCGATCAGAGTAACCTGGTGGCGCGGCGCCGTGATCAAATACAGCAACAGCAGCCGCATCAAGATCATCCAGAGATACCCCAAATTCAGCTAAAGCCCTCCTGATCGCGGGAAAATCAAAATCCTTCAATTCAATCCGGCATACATCAGCCGGAAGGGTACTTACTTCATCCTCCCCAATTATCTTGATTCCAATTTCCTGAACTGCCTCCAGGTCATCATTAAAACTCCGGGCAGCATCAGGGGTAGCATAAAGGGCATTTCCCGCTTGAACATGATCCCGGGCAGCCCAGTGGCTTGGCCCTCCTCCCATGGTTACTCCGGTTAAAACCACTGGTTCACCTTTCATTGAAGCCTGCTTAAGGCGTCGAAATACCATCATGGTTGGGGAGGGAACCACCAACTTAATACCGTTCTCAATATCCAATCCCGATTGATAAAGGTATATATCCTGGGTGCCGGTTCCGATATCTACTGATAGAATTTTCATAGGGATGTATCCATTAAGACGATGACGATGATCAGTATTCTATTCTACTCTATTTAGATCTTCCCATTTATAATGGCTCCAGATGTGGTTATACTTATCAAAAGATATCAAACACAGGGTCTGAATTAGTATATAATAAAAATTACGAGGTTTGGTCCCCTCATTAACGCTAGAAAAACTGGTGATAATGCCCGGATCAGTCTCTCCCGATTTGGTATCAATTCACTTATAGACCCAAGATAGGAGGAATGCCCATGACCCATATTATTACCAGCCTTTGTTTGCGGGATGGAGGATGTATCGAGGTTTGCCCGGTTGAATGCATCATCGTCGGCAAACCGATCGAAGAGTGGCCCTGGATGTATATTGACCCGGATGCCTGCATCGACTGCGGCGCCTGTGTCCCGGAATGCCCTTATGAGGCCATTTTTATGGAAGATGAAGTTCCCGATGATTACGAAGCCACCGGGGGCGAATATATCAGCAGGCTTGGTCTTGATGGTCATTATGAAGCGACCGACCATTATGACGAGACAGTTATCCTGGATTGTGTTAAGAAGCTGGAAGCAGGTGAAATCGTGGATTTGACAGAAGATATTCAAGCCAACTACGATTTCTTTTCAGACGGTCCTGGTTACGACTAAATTGAAAAACTGAATATTTCAAAGGGACCGGGTTCTTTAAAAGAACCCGGTCCCTTCTCCCGGCGATTAAAATCGCGGGCTAGGATAAGCAAGTCCCACTGAAGTGGGACTTCTGCAATTAATCTAATAGTTGAAATCACTAACTTTTAAACCTTAAACCCAGTTTACCCCCGTTTGTCATCCTGAACCCTTCGTTTTCACTCATGACAGGCGCAATGACAGATGTGTAGGGGCGACCCTTCGATACGTCGCATCTGATATTCGCCCGGCGATTAAAATCGCAGGCTAGGATAAGCAAGTCCCTCCGGAGAGGGACTTCTGTAGTTAATCTAATAGATGAAATTGCTAACTTTTAAACCTTAAACCTTCCAACCTTAAACGCGATTTATCTTTAGAATATATTTAATACCGCCCGGCTCGCCCAACGGAAGAGTGGGGTAGCGAATACACTCAGCAGCACTACTGCGAGGGCCCCGACTATGGAAATCAGCTGGACCAATCGGTCAGGGGCTATTTCAGGATCCCCTTCCCGCATGTACATATTCACCACTACCCGTAAATAGTAATAAGCTGACAGAATTGAAGTCAACACACCGATCACTGCCAGCCAGGTATACCCACCTTCCAGCACTGTCCGGAATAAATAAAATTTTCCCATAAAACCAATTGTTGGCGGCACGCCGATGAAAGACAGCATAAACACCAGCATGGCGGCTGCCAAAACCGGATACTTCTTTCCCAATCCATAATAATCTTCCAGCTGCAGTCCCTTCCCCTCCGCTCGTTCCAGGGCAATCACTACTGACCAGGCTCCAAAATTAGTTACCGCATAAGCCAGCAGGTAAAACAAACTGGAAGCAACAGCATCCTTGCTAACAAACTCTTGCCCGAAAGCAACCACGGCCATCATGATGTAACCCGCGTGGGCGATGCTGGAATATGCCAGCATGCGTTTGATATTGTCCTGCACTATTGCGATCAGGTTTCCAGCAAACATGGTCAAGGCAGATAAGATCCAGAAAACCGGGACAAAATTTCCCGCCAGGACCGGAAGCGCTGCCAGGAAAATTCGCAGCAAGGCCGCAAAACCAGCCGCTTTGGCACCTACAGCCATAAAGGCAGTCAAAGGGGTGGGAGCGCCGTGATACACATCCGGGGTCCACATATGGAAGGGGACCAAAGCTACTTTAAATCCCAGGCCAATCAGAATCAAACCCGCTCCAATCAGCAGCAATGGCATATTCGCTAACCCTGAGTCCACAGCTGCAACAATGCCGGACAAAGAAGTTGTACCGGTCGCGCCAAAACTCAGTGCCACACCGTAAACGACAAAACCTCCCGCAAAGGCGCCTAACAAGAAATATTTCAGCGCTGCTTCTTCGGAAGCGGGGTTTGGGCGGGCTATTCCTGCCAGGATATAAAGGGGAATGGATAGCAGTTCCAGGGCCAGGAAGACCACGATTAAATCAGCAGCCTGAGCCATTAATATCATCCCGCTGATTGAGTACAGCAGCAAGGGATAATATTCTCCCCTGTTAATACCCATTCTTTTCAGATAGCCATATGCCAGGGCTATTCCGACAATTCCGCTCCCGGCAAACAGGATCTGCAAATAACTGGAAAAACCATCGGCTTCAATCATCCCGTTAAACGCGGTTGATCCGGCAACAGGGTTCAATGCTGAAATGACTAACGTTATCAGTAATCCCAGGGCAGCCAGGATTGGGGTTAACCCTTCTATTTTCCGGGTGAAAAAGAGATCTAGAAGCAGGAGCGCGCTGGCCCAGGCAACCAGGATTATTAAGGGGAGAATGGCGTAAAAATCTATCGTTGTCATAAGTTTTACCCTGAGGGTTTAATACATCGCCAGCGATGCTGTTTCGATAATAGTGAGCAGTTTTTCAACCGCAGGCGCCATCAGCGTGAAAAATGGTTTGGGGTAAAGCCCGATCCAGAAGATCAGGATTACCAGGGGAGTGATGGTAACTAATTCCCTTACCGTGAGGTCCTTTAACCCTTTGTTTTCTTCTTTATCAAGCGGGCCAAGGAATAATTTCTGGAACATATACAGCAAATACACCGCTGCCAGGATGACTCCCAGCGCGGCTAAGCCGGCATACCAGGGAGATCCAATTGCCTCCGAACCGAAGGCACCCAGCAGAATGGGGAATTCACCGGCAAAACCGTTCAGCCCCGGCAATCCCATGGAGGAAAGGGTTACCACCAGGGTCAGCGCCCCATAAACCGGCATCACTTTCCACAACCCGCCAAAGTCGTCCATCACGCGGGTATGGCGCCGTTCATAAATCATACCAACCAGGAGGAACAAAGCACCGGTGCTGATACCGTGGTTAACCATTTGCAGGATACCGCCTTGAATTCCCTGCGGATTGAGGGCAAATAATCCCAACATGACAAATCCAAGGTGGCTGACTGAAGAATAAGCAACCAGCATCTTCACATCTTTCTGATAATACGAGACAGCCGCCCCGTACAGGATACCGATCACAGCCAGGAGTGCCATCCAGGGAGCTGCCTGAAGGGCTGCTTTGGGGAAAAGGGGGATATTAAAGCGGAGGAATCCGTATGTTCCCATTTTAAGCAGCACGCCGGCAAGGATCACAGACCCTGCTGTTGGTGCCTGAACGTGAGCATCCGGAAGCCAGGAATGCAGCGGCCACATAGGCACTTTAATAGCAAATGCTGCCGCAAAAGCCAGGAACAGCCAAAGCTGAACTTGAGCCGGGATACCGCCCATCGCGGTCAGATCCGGAACCGAGAAGGTACCCTGGTAAATACCGAGCCACAAAATCGCCAGCAGCATCAATACTGATCCGGTCATAGTATAGAGGAAGAATTTCACGGCGGCGTACATCCGCTTTGGACCTCCCCAGATACCTATCAAAAAATACATCGGGACCAGCGTGAATTCCCAGAAAACATAGAAAAGGAATAAATCCTGGGCCAAAAACACACCCAGCATACCTACTTCCAGGAGCAGGAAAAAGATCATGAAATCTTTTACCCTGTCTTCAACCGCTGTCCAGGTGGAGAGCAGGGAGATGGGGGTTAAAAATGTAGTTAGTAAAACCAGTAATATGCTTAACCCATCCACACCCATCTGGTATGAAATTTCCCAATCGGCGATTTCGATCCAGGATAAATTGATCACCAGCTGCAAATCAGGATTATTCGGGTCAAACAGGGTCAAAACCCAGATAGATAAACCAAAAGTGATTAAGGAAACGATCAATGCCGTCCAGCGAATTTCCTTCTTCTGCTCTTGTTTGAACAACAAGATCACCAGCACCCCTACCAGAGGGAAGAGGGTGACCAAATTGAGGGGATTCGTGAAAAAAGTCATAATAATAGGTCCTCCATTATCCGTTGAACTGAAACCATCCAACGTTTACTGCAGAATCAAATATCCTAGAATAACTACTACACCCGCAAATACTGCCAGGGCATAGTTGCGTACATACCCTGTTTGTAATTTCCGGGATTGTGTCGCCAGGGATTGGAAGAATTTTGCCAATCCTTTGGATATGCCGTCAATAATGCCTAAATCAATCGGTCCGGCCAGGAACCTGGCTCCCTGACGGTAAGAAGCGGCAATCACTTTGTCATGGAACCAATCATGCCAGAAATCCCAATCCACCTTGATTGACAGGAATTTAGCCAGGTCAATGTATCGATTAATAAACAAGGTTTCATAAATCTCGTCTACATACCATTTACGGTTCATGCCGGTAAAGACCGGACCAAGGATTTTCCTCAGTGGATCCGGCTGGTTTTCTTCCAGCGGCTTTCGGCCGTACAGCAGCCAGGCCAGGAAGATAGCGACCACTGCTAATCCTGTAGAGATCAATGCGATCCAGGGATTAAACTCACCATGGTGAAGATGAAGATGAAAAGCCTCAAAAGTATGTTCCTGCCAGAGGGTAAAGGTGTGAACCCCGGGAAGATTGAGCATTCCTCCCATTGAAGCCAGGACAGCCAGGGCGATTAAGGGCACGGTGATTATCGGCGGACTTTCCTCGGCATGTCCAGCTGCCGGGTGACGGGGATCCCCGAAGAATACCAACCAAACCTGTCTTCCCATGTAAAACGCGGTGAGGAAGGCAGCAATGGCCAGCAGGATATAAACCGGGAAGTTGAGCTGGAACGCTTCCGCCAGTATTTCATCCTTGGAGAAGAATCCAGCCAGGGGGGGAATACCAGCCAGTGCTACTGCGCCTACCAGGAACACCCAGAAAGTTACCGGCATTCTTTTACGCAGCCCGCCCATCAAGCGCATATCGCCGGGATCGAATACTTCTTTATCATTATGATCCCCATGATCAAGGTGATGATGCCCCCGTTCTATACCCAGGATAATTGACCCAGCTGAAAGGAATAACAATGCTTTAAAGAAAGCGTGAGTGACCAGGTGGAACATACCTGCCACGTAAGCGCCCATCCCAACCGCAGCCACCATGAAACCAAGCTGGCTGATGGTTGAATATGCCAAAACTTTTTTCAAGTCAGTTTGCCCCACCGCAATCGTAGCCGCAAAGAGGGCTGTTACTCCTCCCACCCAGGCAACCACGGATTGGGCTTCAGGTACAGCAGTGTACAGCGGTGCGGACCGGGCCACCAGGTAAACGCCGGCGGTGACCATCGTTGCCGCATGGATTAATGCTGATACCGGTGTAGGTCCAGCCATCGCATCCGGCAGCCAGACAAACAGCGGCAGCTGAGCAGATTTTCCAGCCACCCCCAGCAACATAAACAAGGTAATCGCCAGGATCGCGCCCGGTTGGGTTTCAGCGATATGGTGAACCTGGGAAAACACTTCACTGAAGGTCATGGTGCGGAAAGTCCAAAACATGGTGAAACCAGCCATCAGGAAACCAAAGTCTCCGATGCGGTTGGCAATAAAGGCTTTACTGCCTGCCAGGGCATTTTCAATTCCCGGCCTGCCTAATAAGTCCTTGTCATACCAGAAACCAATTAATAAATAAGAACACAGTCCCACCCCCTCCCAACCGACAAATAACATCAAATAATTATCAGCGCTGACTAGGATCATCATAGCAGCGATAAAAAGGTTAAAGAACACAAAAAAGCGTTGATAGCGGTTTAGATCTCCCTTAAAGCGGACATCTTCATGCATATAGCCGATAGCGTAAATATGGATCAGGGTTCCGACCCCGGAAACAACCAACATCATCGTGGCGGACAGGGTATCCACCCGCATGGTCCAATTCACCTGCAGATCTCCAATTGAAATCCATTCCGCCAGGGGAATAATCATCCCTTCCGGATGAGACAACAAGGATACTGCCAGTAACACCGCAGTCAGGAATGACAATCCAGAGGCAGTGCTGGCCAGGATGCCAATTGTCCGTTCTTTCATCCTGCCGCCAAAAAACATGTTAATTAACAGACCGATGACCGGGAACAGGATTAACCCCGGGGCAAAAGAAAAGAATTCCGGTCCTTGGGTGACAGCTTCACTTAAGAGCATAAGTTTTTCTCAGTTGGTATTTATCAGCCTTTCAGGCTGCTTAACTGGTCCACATCAATGCTTCGTTTTGTACGGAAAATTGTGACGATCAGCGCCAAACCCACAGCAACCTCCGCAGCAGCAACGGCTATTACAAAAAATACAATAATCTGACCGCTGACTGACTGGTGCTGATTGGCAAACGCCACAAAAGCCAAATTGGCGGCATTAAGCATTAACTCAATTCCCATAAAAATAATAATTGCGTTCCTGCGAATCAAAACACAGACAGCACCAATGGTGAATAAAATTGCAGAAAGCAGAATGTAATATGATATGGGAATCATAAATTAATCTCCCGGTCCGGGTCTCAGTTATCCTTGGTAAGTACAATCGCGCCAATAATGCCTACCAACAGCAAGATTGATGTAATTTCAAACGGAAGCAGGTACTGATTAAATAGCTCAATACCAATATGTTCCGGGCTTCCAAATTTGGATCCGATATCTCCGATCAGAGTGCCTCTCCATCCCTTGGCAAAGAACAAGACAACCAGTTCTCCTAACAGAACCACACCCAGGCCAATCGCCAATCGGCGCTGCCAAAGATTTTCACCGCTGGTTTTTAATTTTCTAGCACCCAGGAGCATGATCACAAACAGGAACAAAACCATGATTGCTCCAGCGTAGATTGTTACCTGTGCCATCGCCAGAAATGGCGCATTCAACAACAAGTAAAAGACAGCAACTGTGATGAAATTCAACACCAGGAACAATGCCGCATAAACCGCATTGCGGCTGAACAATAAACCCAGGGCCGCTCCTACTGCTACAAGGGCCAGGACAAGAAATAATATCAATTCAGCTGTCATAATTCTCCGGCATTTCAATTCCTGCTCTTAACAACAATCAATTTTCTAACGAATAGCGCATCTGCCCTACACAGGATCCTTCATCTCCGGGATGGAACGGTTGAAGAGACCCGGTTTAACTGCCTGGGGAGTCTCC
>Ga0255368_10157_pt1 | contig 14836 bp, 11 predicted proteins | sample ANMaggSeSYBR01E6_FD_182094 | JGI IMG/M metagenome (GOLD analysis project Ga0255368, IMG submission 182094) | Sediment cell enrichment communities from methane seep in Santa Monica Basin, California, United Staets - ANME aggregate JGI... | ecosystem: Environmental > Aquatic > Marine > Cold seeps >...
TCAGTACAATCTGGGGGATTATCTGTGAAACTTAAAAGAGTACGTGTTGAGAATATCAGGAGTTACATTGACCTTGATATCAGCTTCGATGATGGGGTTACTGTTGTATCCGGTGTGAACGGCAGTGGTAAATCCAGTTTGCTGGAAGCTTGTTTTACAGGGCTTTTCGGAAGTCGTGCTCTTTCAAAGGATTTCGTAATTTCGGATATTATTCGAAAAGGGGCTACAAAAGCATCAATTGTTGTGGATTTTGAGAATCAGGGAAATGATTACAGTATCGAGCAGGGGTACAAGGTCGATGCAAGGTCCGGGAAGGCATCGAACAACAGGTCTGTTTTCAAGGTCAATGATGAAGTGATGGTGGACCAGGCAAATCAGACATATGAAGCTGTAAAGGCACTTCTGAAAATGGATGAGGAAGCCTACACTAACTGTGTGTACATCAGGCAGGGGGAAATTGATGTACTCATCAACGCCAAGACAAAAGACCGGCAGCGAATGATCGATGACCTTCTTCAGATAGGCAAGCTCGAAGAATACAGGGAACGTGCAAGCAGTGCAAGGGTCGGTGTTGGAAGGCACCAGAGGGAAGCCGATGCACGCCTTAAGGATAATATTGCTGACATTGAGGTCCTTGAAGGTTCAAAACCTTATCAGGTTCTCAACGGCCTCAGGACCGAAGTGAAAGGGATTGAAAAAGCGATTCTGGACCTCGGGTCAAAAAAAGAACGGGCAAAAGAGCTGATCGAATCTATCGGTGACCGTATCGGGAAGTATTCTGAGACCTTGGAACAGAAGAAAAAGGCCGATTCTGAGATAAAGGATTTCAAGATCAATATCTCAAAGGAGCATTCCAATATCGAGAGTTCCAGGGCTCAGGTGGACTCAGGGAACAAGGATATTTTGGCCCTTAATAGTTCCAATGTCTCCCTTTTAGCAGTGATGGAGGTCGCAGATGGTTCTGATATCGAGGGATGTGTTACTGATCTCGAAAAGCAGGAAGTTTCTGCGCGGGATGGACTTAATTTTGCTGTCAAAAAAAGAGAGCTCTCATTGAACAATGAGGAAGCTCAAAACAATTTCCTCCTGAATCTGAACAAACAACTGAAAAATTCGGTTGGTAGCATACGAACCCGGGAAGAGAAGGTCGTATCTGTAAAAAACGATCTCAAAAAGTATCTGGAAGATATCGAACAGATCGGATCGTTCATCCAAAATAAGTACGGTGACGCAAAAGAACTTGGATTTGTGGAAGATAAGCTGGATCAAATTGATGATATTTCCGGTTTCGTGAATGAAAAACAAACGAAGCTTCACGGTAAGGAAAAAGAGATCTCCGCTACAGTTGTGGAACTTGGGAAAAAGATACAGAAGAGCAAAGACCTTCTTAGCAAGGGTCTTTGTCCTACCTGTGGGCAGGACCTTCAGGGTTCAAAAGTATGCGAAGAGACCGCTGGGGATGAAGGTCGGAAAACTGAGCTTATCAATGAACTGGAGCTGATAAGGGCAGACCAGGACAAAATTAAGGTGAAAGTGGAACTTATCCGGAATGTACGTGATATCATTAAAGCGATAGTTGAGGCTGAAAAGCAGTTATTGCTTAAGAAGAACGAGATCACTTCCATTGAGAAGGGCATAGAGGAGCATTTAAGTTCCATCAAGGAAGAAAATGATAAGGTAATAGATATTGAAAAACAGATCGATGAATGCAAGCGTTCGATAGCTGAGCTGAAAAGTGGGATGGAGTCTCTTAAAAGTGAGGAGTCCGCTGCACAGGAACTTCATGGGAAGTTATTGCATAAACTGGAGGCGGCAAGGCAGATACGCTCCAATATTCTGAAGGTCCGGAATATACAAAATAACATCAACCGTCTTTAGGACGGGGTGAAAAACGGACTGGAAAAGATAGAACTGTTCGAGTCACAGATAAATGAACGTAAGCAACGCATCCTTAAACTTGATGAGGCATTGGGGGATGTTGATCTGAAAAAGCTCCAGGCAGATAGATCTCAGTATGAAAGTGCATATAACGGGATCGTTTCTGAGGTGGAGATGCGGGATAGGCGTAAGGGTGAACTCCACAAGGAGATCGGGCGGGTCGAAGGGGATCTCCAGAGACTGACCGAGCTTAAGATAAAGCAGAAGATGTTGGTGAACAAGAAGGATTTCCTTGTAGCAGTCTATCGGGATGCAGAGGAACTTGAAATGATGTATCTGCGTCTTCGTGTGGAGCTTCGTGCAAAGAACATTGACGCTCTTGACAGGTTACTGAACGAGATATTCTCTTTTATGTACACCAACAATGCCTACTCTCATATCAGCCTTGATCCGGAATACAATCTGACGATATACGAGAAGGATGGCACACCTCTTGAACCTAAGTTATTGAGCGGGGGGGAGCGGGCAATATTCAATCTTGTCCTTCGGTGTGCCATATACCGTTTGCTGGCACACGCACCGGGAAGTACAGGCACTACAGAGCTGCCGCCACTGATTCTTGATGAGCCTACTGTTTTCCTTGACCGTGGTCATGTCCATCAGTTGATCAAACTTATCGATATGATGAGGAATATCGGGGTTGGTCAGATATTGATCGTGTCCCACGATGAGTCATTGATCGATTCAGCAGACCATGTTTTTGTCGTTGAGAAAGATCCTATCACAAATAGCTCTTCAATATCCGGCAAATGACATTTTTCGAAAAAATGCAACCATAAGTTATATTATAGTTTTTAGCCTATTAAAGCCATTATCATGGTTTGATCATAAGGGATGGACGATTTGCGAGGGATCTAATGAGCGCCGAGAACAGAGACTTTGTAATAGAGAGGCTTGAGCGGAAGCTAGTTGAAAAGGAAGGCGATATGGAGGTTATGAACACTACTCTTCGTGATTCTATCATGAGGGAACTTCGTAATGACCTAAAGAACGACCTTGATATCAACAATCGGCTCAACAGGATCGAGCAGGAAGTAAAGGAACTTTCAAGCAATATAAGTGGAATGATGGATGAACTTCTCGACCAGAAGTCTCAGTTGAGATCCCTTAGGAAAGATCCTCCAAGATCAGACCTCGGATTTGCAAAGTCTATCACTGATCTGGCCTTTGATGTTTCGGCACAAAAACCTGTGGAAGCGGTTCCTGGATCAAAAGTTCGTCTTACTGACTCTCTTTTTGGTCAGAGGTCAGTTCCAAAGCCCGCAGTTGAGGTGCCAGTTCCTGATCTAAAGGCTCAGGAAGCAAGATCGCCTGTGTCACAGACATCATCAGGTTCGAACTGGGGCAACCTTATTAATTCTGGCGAAATCAATATGAAAATCCGTGAAATAAAGGCAGAAGAGCCAGTGCAGAGTCAGCAGGATAGTATTCCTTCTGAATACATTGTTGCAAATGATATGAGGTCCCCATTTGAAAGAAGTGCTCCTCCGACCCCAAAGAACGATGACTGTGAATATATTGTCGCTGAAGAAGGGAAGCCATTGCGCAGGCGTTCTGAGACCGAACTTGAGACTGTGGAAGATCGTGATGGTGAAGATACGGTGATCACAACGACTCGCAGAAGATCTTTATAATCTATTACCGAGGAATGTTGTGTATATTAAGGAACTTGAATTTATAAATTTCAAATCTTTTGGCAAAAAAGTTAAGATACCGTTCTTTGATGATTTTACTACCATTTCCGGTCCGAACGGAAGCGGGAAATCAAATATCATCGATGGTATCCTTTTTGTTCTTGGTCTTTCGAGCTCACGAACATTAAGGGCTGAAAAACTTACTGATCTGATATACAATGGCGACAAGGCAAAAAGGCCGGATTTTGCACAGGTTACTATTAAATTCGATAATACTGACCGCGAGATGCCAGTGGATGCTGATGAGGTTACCATAAGTCGAAAGATCAGGGAGACTGATAATGGTTATTATAGCTACTTCTATTTTAACGGTAAGGCTGTGAGCCTTACTGAGGTCCATAATCATCTTTCAAAGGCAAGAGTAACTCCGGAAGGTTACAATGTTGTCATGCAGGGGGACGTTACCCGCATCATTACAATGACCCCGAACGAGCGGCGTAAGATAATCGATGAGATTGCCGGTGTTGCTGAGTTCGATAACAAGAGGGACAGGGCGCTCAATGAACTTGAGATCGTCAGGGAACGCGTTGAAAGGGCGGATATACTGATCGAGGAAGTGGAAAAACAGCTCGAGAAGCTCAAGGTGGAACGTGATCAGGCGGTCAAGTATCAGGCGCTCAAGCAGGAGAAGATGAAGTTCGAGGGTTTCGTACTTCTTTCCAAGCTCAAGGATGCAAAAGTTGAACTTGAGAATGTAGACAAGGATATTTCTTCCAAGAAAGAAGTGCAGGAAAAGCTGCAACTATCGATCGAGGAGAGGAAGGAGAAGCTGGCAGGGATCGAGAAGGAGCTCACTGAGTTCACATCTGAGATCCAGAGGATGGGTGAGGACGAGCAGATACAGGTCAAAAGGGACATCGTGGAAATAAAGGGAGAAGTATCCCGATGTGTCAATAGTATCGAGCTTGCAGACAATGAGATCGAAGATATTGATTCCAGACGCAAGAAAGCGTTCCTTGATATCGAGGGAACAAAGAACAAGATAAATGATGTTGATTCTAAGCTTTCTGAAGAATCCCTTCGTAAGGACAGTATTCTCTCTGAGATATCTGAAAGGAAGACCGAGAGAATGATCCTGCAAAGCAGGATCTCTGATGTGGATGAGAAGTTCGCACAGACGCGTGATGAGCTTTCAGTGTTCAAGTCCGAACTTGAGGTCGTGAAGAACGATAAAAGTGAACTCATGCGTCAGGAAGACCGTTTGCTGGATTCGTTGAGGAGGAAGTCTGCTGAGGTAAGGGATATCGAGAACGAGATCACCGATGCCAAGGGCAAATCCGAGTCCTCTGACAGTGATACGAAGTCTGCACAGTATGATATAGAGAAGCTTACGGAGCAGATCAATTCCCATACCCGCGATCTTGATGATCTTGAAAGTAACCGTTTCCAGATAAAGAGCGTTGTTACTGATCTTGATGTCACATTACGCAAACATCAGCAGGACTATGCGTTGCTTGAGGCGCGCGTGCGTGCTGCGGAGGATACCAGTAATTATTCAAAAGCCGTTGACATGATAATTGCCGAGAAGAAGCATCATGGTCTTCCCGGAATATATGGGACCATAGCAGAGCTTGGAAGTGTCGATCAGAAATATGCAAATGCTCTCAGCGTTGCTGCCGGGGGACGTATGCAGGCAGTGGTCGTTGAGACCGATGAGGATGCATCAAGGGCCATCAATTTCCTTAAACAGCAGCGCGGAGGCCGTGCAACCTTCCTTCCGCTGAGCAAGATGGAATCAAGGAGGCCGTACAAGGACCTTTCTGACAGGAAGGGTGTGGTAGGCTATGCTATCGATCTTATCGGTTTTGAGTATAAGTTCGAAGCGGCATTCTGGTATGTCTTTAGAGATACGCTTATCGTGGATACGCTTGAGAACGCACGCCGTCTCATTGGCGGCCTTCGTATGGTAACTCTCGAAGGAGAGGTCATTGAGAAAAGCGGTGCTATGACCGGTGGCTCGATGGGGCGAAATTCCGGACTCTCCTTTGCGGCTGCTGAGAAGGATAAATTGTTCAAGATAGCAGAGCAGCTTACCGAATTTGAATCAAGGCGCAATACGGCGATCAAGAAACTGGATGCTGTCGAGGGGCATATTGCTGATCTCAAGCGTGAGATCCACGAATTTGAAAAAGAGATATCTAAGAAGGAAATGATCTTTGAAGAGATCGGCGGCAGGGCTGAACGTCTTACGCAGCTTATTGAAGCTAAGAACAATGAGCTTGAGCAGATCGAAGGGGAGAGGGCCAAGCTTCGTGAAGAGATGGAACAGGTAGCTTCAAGGAAGGTGGAAGTGGAAGGGCGTTCCAAAGAGCTTGAAGCTGAGATCGCTGTCCTTGATGAGAAACTGTCTGATTCTGAAGTTCCTGAGCTTAACAAACAGGCTGATCGTGTCGATGAGGAATTGCGTAGGCTGGATGGGCGTATACGTGATATCGAGGCGGATATCAATGCTCTGAACCTTGATCACGAATATGCTTCCAAGAAGATCGAAGATGATCGTCAGCTTATAAAAGAGATGGAAGAGAAAAAATCCACGCATAGGGAACGTGTTGCTGAGTTCAAGGCCAAGATAGCTGAACTTGAGTTCAATCTCGAGGAAAAGCAAAGGCGTGAGAAGGAACTGACCGAAGAGCTCAGGGACATGCAGCAGGAGCGTGCTTTGAAGCAGACCGAATACAATCTTGCCGAGAAGGACTTTGCTTCCGTTCGATCAAAACTCGATGATGCGGACAAGGCGATGATGGTACTGGAAGCTACTCGCAATGCTCTTGTGGACCAGACAAAGGACCTGAAGGAAGAACTTGTGAGGCGTGGTATCGAAGAGGTCGAGGATGTTCCTAATTATGATACAGTTAGCACAAGGATCGCCTCCATCGAGAAGGCCATGGAACGTCTCGAGCCTGTTAACATGAGAGCCATCGATGAATATGATGAGGTCGATGGAAGGGTCGTGGACCTTAAGACCAGAAGGGCCATTCTCTTTAATGAACGGGAACAGATCCTTTCTCGTATCGATCAGTATGAGACGCTCAAGAAAGATGCTTTCATGGAAACTTTCCATGGTATCAACGAGCCTTTCAAGGAGATCTTCCACGAACTTTCTGATGGTTCCGGCGAACTTGTGCTTGATGATAGTGACGAACCCTTCAATGGTGGACTGACCCTTCGGGCACAGCCAAAGGAGAAGACCCTGCAGCGCCTGGAAGCGATGTCCGGTGGGGAGAAGAGTCTTACTGCACTGGCATTTGTCTTTGCTATCCAGCAGTATCGCCCTGCACCTTTCTACGCATTCGATGAGATCGATATGTTCCTTGATGGTGCGAACGCTGACCGTGTGGCGCAGCGTGTTAAAAAGGCAAAGGGTAAGGCACAGTTTATCGTTGTGTCCCTGCGTAAGCCGATGATAGAGGCGGCTGAGCGTACTATCGGTGTGGCCATGCAGGAGAACAACATCACGAGCATTACGGGTGTGAAATTACGTTGAACGATATTCCAGAGGAGCCTGAAGGGATCGATGCAAGTATGGATGAAGTAGGCGCTGGCATCGAGGAGATCGTCAAAATATCCAGTAGTTCCATTGACCCCGAGTTTCTTGAGACCCTTCGCTCCCTCGGTGTCGATGAATCGCAGATAGAGATATCCGATGATGTTCTCTGTGAACCTGTGGAGATATTCGTCACCCTTGCGAAGAACGGGGATATTAATCCCTGGGATATTGATATTGTCGAAGTTACGGATAAGTTTCTGGCATACATAGAAGATCTTAAGATAATGGACCTGAGGATCTCGGGAAGGACCCTTCTATATGCATCTATTCTTCTCAGGATGAAATCAACAGGTCTTGTTCAGGAAGAGGTGGAATTGGATGATGATCTCCTTGACGATGACATGGATTTTTATGACATCGAGGAATATCCAGTGCCAAAGCTTCCTATACGCCGTACTGCAACCCGGCCGGTCACTCTTCAAGAGCTTATCAATGAGCTTAAGAAGGCGGAAAAGGTCGAGACCAGAAGGAAAGACCGCCGCCTGCGTCGTCGCATTGAAGTGTTTGACAGGGTCACTACAGATGATGTGCTCGGGATAGCGCATGAGGAGGATATACGCGGCAGGGTGGACACTCTTTATACTTCTCTGGAAGAGTTGTTTAAAACTAGGGATGAAGTTATGTTCTCGGACCTTGTAGACTGGTCCGGAAGCCGCTCGGAAAGATTGATGACGTATATCTCACTGCTGTTCCTTGCTTCTGAGAAAAAGGTGTTGTTGGCACAGGAAGAACTTTTCGGGGAATTATTTGTGCACCCCCCAGTTGTCATTGAATGATTTGAAGAGGAAATAAATGAGCGAGAGAGAGATCATAGAAGCCGTACTTTTTGCAGCAGGGGAAGCTGTTGACACACAGACGCTTGCGAAGCTCATCAATAGGTCTGCAAAGAATGTCGCACCTGTGATCCGGTCACTGATGGAAGAGTATTCGACACGCGAGTCCGGAATGGAAATAATTGACCTTGGCGGACGTTATGTCATGCAGGTCAAACCAAAATATACTGATGTTATAAGTCCCATCGCACCAAAGGAATTGAAAGCGCCTATACTTCGTACGCTTTCCATGGTTGCTTATCATCAACCCGTTGTCCAGTCGGAGCTCGTTGATATGAGGGGCAATTCCGTTTATGATCATATTCGGGAACTTAAGGACAGGGGTTTCATTGAAGCAGTGCCTCATGGGAGGACCAAACTTCTTCAAACGACTCCGCTATTTGCAGATTATTTCGGTCTTGATCGGAATGAACCGGAATCGATCAAGAAAAAGATCGTTGAACTCTCACGCCAGCAAAGCGGTAAGGAAGGTCTTGATAGGTGGCTGGGACGTAAGTTCATTGGTTTTACTCCGATGTACAGATCCCTTGTGGACCTTTGTGGTATAAAGGACTACAGGACGATCAATGCCTATGATCCTACTGAAGAAGAACTGGATGAGCTTGCTGATGTTTATAAGCTTGTAATCACAAAAGGTTACACTGAAAAAGTAACTGATAATTATGACGGCGAGATACTCGAGGTGCGGTCTACCACTTTCGAGGATCTCATCGATGCCATAAAGTTACTTGAGAACGTGGCTGATCCAGAGCGTGTAAAAGAGAGCATCGAACTCATTACGGAACTGAGGGAGAGGTATGTATCAAAGGCACTTGTGATCAGTAAGAAGGTCAGGCCAGCAACAGATATGATCGCACGGATCGTTAGTGATCTGCGCCTTGGTATTTCAACAGAAGGGGTGGTTATAGCACCTGACTATGGTACATCAAGCGAAGGTACGAACGTTACCGAAGGGGCTGATATTCTGGTCCCTACTCATTCATCTGTCGAGGGCGATCTCATTGAGAGGGTGTGCAAAAAATATGATGCTATCATCGATGGATTGAAGAAGCTCGAAGACTGACTTTTCATTGATATAGTTTTTAAATGGATATATAAAGGAAAGGGTATAAGTATATATACTGTATTTGCGAATATACCTATCCTTATAATACTGAAGGTCAAAGAACATGTCAGAACATAATATCAAAATAGAAAACGTGGTCGCATCAACTAAACTTGCTGAAGAGTTCGACCTCATAAAGATCGAAGCGGAATTCGAGGGTGCGGAATACAACAAGCAGAAATTCCCTGGGCTTGTTTATCGTGTTACTGACCCAAAGGCTGCATTCCTTGTATTCACATCCGGTAAGGTCGTATGTACCGGTGCTAAGAACGTTGCTGACGTACACATAGTCATTGGCAATATGGCAAAGAAGCTCAACGGTATCGGCATGGAGACTATTGTAGACCCTGAGATCACTGTACAGAACATTGTTGCTTCAGCTGACCTTAAGGCTACCCTCAATCTCAACGCAATTGCTATAGGACTCGGTCTCGAGAATATCGAGTATGAACCTGAACAGTTCCCCGGACTTGTTTACAGGATCGCGGATCCGAAAGTCGTAGTACTCATTTTCAGTTCCGGTAAACTTGTGGTCACAGGTGGAAAATCACCTGAGAACTGTGAGCAAGGAGTTGAGGTTGTAAGGCAGCAGCTTGACAACATGGGACTTCTGTAAATGAATATTCCTCCCTCCCTGGACAAAAAAGATGTTTGCATCCTCATTCCCACATTGAATGAGGAAGCTACCATTGTACAGCTTATCAAGGATTTCCGATCGGAAGGTTTTGAGAACATTCTTGTTATAGATGGTCATAGTTCCGACAATACTCGACAGCTTGCTGAAGAGAACGGTGCAAAGGTGATCGTTCAGGAAGGTAAGGGTAAAGGGCAGGCTGTTCAGGAAGCATTTCAGCTGATCGAAGAGCCTTACACCGTCATGATAGATGGTGACGGAACTTATCTTGCCAGTGATGTTCATGCTGTGCTCCAGCCTATACTCGATGGCCGCGCTGATCAGACCCTCGGGAACAGGATGGCCAATTTTGAACCCGGTGCTTTTACAAGATTGAATCTTGCAGGGAATCGGGTACTCAACAAGCTTTTCGGGTTTGCATACGGTATCTTTCTGGAGGATATACTGACGGGATATCGCGGGTTCACACGACATGTGATAAAGAACCTTTCTCTGACCGAAATGGGATTTGAGATCGAGACCGAGATAACGGTCGAGAGTGTTAAGCACGAGATGAGGGTCGAGGTTGTTCCTATCACTTATGTGGCAAGGCATTCCTCGGCGGATACAAAGCTCAATCCGTTAAGAGATGGGTTGAAGATCGGTAAGACCATAATCAGAATGGCAAGATTGCATAATCCGATGTTCTACTTTGGAATATTAGGTACCGGATTAACACTTTCAGGTATTGCTGTTGGTCTTTATGTGGTAAACGAGTGGATGAACGGGGTAACTCGCATTCCGATGACCATTTTAACGGCATTGCTTATACTTTCTGGAATTCAGATGTTCATTTTCGGAATGTTGAGCGATCTTATAGTTTCTCTCCACAGGGAAACAATGCGCATGCTCAGAAAAAGAGATGAGTGAAATTGATTCACTTATTTTTTATGTTACTATAATACTATGATCTATTATCCTTTGATCATACTTCTATTGTTTTTTTGTTCTTCTCCTATTATCCCTATCATGCTTTGGCAATGTCCGGTCGGATGTGCTAAAATCTCCAATATGTTGTCTATATGAAATTTTTACCAAAATCAAGTAATCTTACTTTATATATATTCAAGAAAACTTGAGTTCGTGGGGTTTTATGCAATTGTACTAATATTACTGTAGTTAATATCGTTTACTTCAAACGGTATGTAAAGACGCTTTTATTTTTGAAATATTTTGATATTTGGACCTAGGTGCCTTAGTACAATTGAGATGAATCATCTGATATTCAACTTTACTTGATTGGCTCTCAAGTTCATTTTGTGACAATACTTAAATAAAATACCTTCTTTTTTGGGATAACTAATCACGAGGTTTAATCATGTCAATTGTAACTGAGGCCAAAGCTGGTAAAATTACGGACGTAATGAAAGAAGTCGCAAAGAATGAAGGTTTAGATCCTGAATACATTATGCGTGGAATCGCTGCAGGTAGGATCGTAATCCCAACCTCTCCATACAGGGATGTCACACTCTGTGGTATTGGTGAAGGTCTGAGAACAAAAGTAAATGCATCAATCGGTGCTTCCTCAGATATTGTCGATGAGGACATGGAAGTACAGAAAGCAAAGGCTGCTGAAGCTGCTGGTGCAGACACACTTATGGAACTCGGAACCGGTGGAGATTTCCTCGGCATCAGGAAGAAAGTTTGTGATGCAATTTCACTTTCTGTAGGATCAGTTCCACTCTACCAGGCTTTCATTGGCGCTGCAAAGAGAGACGGTTCAATCATCCACATGACAGAAGATGACCTCTGGAACGCAACTGAACAGCAGGCAAAGCTCGGTACCAACTTCATGGCTATCCACACCGGTATCAACAATATCGTTCTCGACAGGCTCAAAGCACACGGTCGCTATGGTGGTATCTGTTCACGTGGCGGTGCTTTCATGACCACATGGATGCTCCACAACGAGAAGGAAAACCCACTTTACGCTGACTTCGACTACCTCTGTGAGATCCTTAAAGAGCACGAAGTTGTTCTCTCCACAGGTAACGGGATGCGCGCAGGTGCAATCCACGATGCTACCGACAGGGCACAGGTACAGGAGCTCATCATCAACTCAGAATGTGCACAGAAAGCACACGACAAGTATGACCTTCAGGTAATTGTAGAAGGCCCAGGTCACGTACCACTCGATGAAGTAGAGATGAACGTTAAACTCATGAAGTCCATGAGTGGACACAAGCCATTCTACATGCTCGGTCCACTTGTAACAGATATCTCTCCAGGAAGAGACCACATCGTAACAGCTATCGGTGCAGCAACATCCGCATCACACGGTTGTGACTTCCTCTGCTACGTAACTCCTGCAGAGCACCTTGCACTTCCAAACATCGATGATGTTGTTGAGGGTGTCCAGACATCCAAGATCGCAGCACACGTCGGTGACATGGTCAAACTCGGAAAGAGAGATCAGGACCTTGCAATGGGCAGGGCACGCAGAGACCTTGACTGGAAGAAGATGTTCAGTCTTGCACTCGACCCAGAACTCGCAAGAAAGATCAGAACCGAGAGAGCTTCAGCAGATGAAGATGCATGCACAATGTGCGGTGACTTCTGTGCTGTGAAGATCGTCAACCAGAACTACAATCTCGCAAAGTAATGCCATTGGCATTACTTTTAACTTCTTTTTTTGAATTCTTTTTTGTCCTGTGATTTTTCATATTATTTTCCATCTGCATCTTTGTGGAAATATCATGTACTTACTATTTCTCGACAGGTTGAAAATATAGCAAAGGCATGCATTCCATGTTATCACTATCTTCTCAGATTCCCTAATTTTACAATAAATATCAATTAAGCCTATTATGGCTCTGTAGAAATCCCGGATTCCCAATGTTTAAGGGCAATATCAAAACTGCAACCATCAGACGTTATCCCACTGGAAAATGGTATATCTGTTTTTCTGCAGAATGTGACTGGATACCAGAACCACATGTGGATGACAATGCTGGCGGGATGGATGTAGGAATTGAAAAGTTCGCTACAATATCAAATGGTTCATCTATCCCTAATCCAAGATGAGTAAAGCAAGAGGGGAAGGGTCTTGCAAAATCCCAACGGAAGATGTCACGGTTTGATAAAGGTTCTAATGAATGGTTGAAATCCCTATAAGTTGCTCTGAAAATCCACGAAAGAACTTCCTACAAACGCAATAATTTTGCACCTAAGGTTAGCAGAAGCCTTGTTGATAATTATAATATTGTCGTTTTTGAAGATTTGAATCTCAAGGGCATGGTTCAAAACAACCAGCTTGCAAAAACATAATGGATGTTGCATGATATGAATGTGGGAAATGTGACTGAGGCACAGCTTTTGGCTGGCCACAGCTGTTACTTGAAAGGTGATATAATGGGATATACAATTGAATTCGGGGGAGTGGAAAGACAGCCCAACATACGGATGTTACATGATATGAAAGAGGTCGTTTATGACCACGAATGGTTCGGATCAGTGGATGATATTGAACTATACTATATGTTCAGGCATCTTTCATTGTCTGAAAAGGACTTGAAAATAATAAACAAGGCCCATCTTCGTTATGATATCACAGTGATCCCTCCGAATATGCTCGGATGTGAGTTCATCAAGACCGCCGGCCATTATCATCCAAATGTACCGGGACAGGAGATATCCTACCCTGAGGTATACCAGGTGCTTGAAGGCGAAGCGACATATATTCTGCAAAAACATGTGGGAGATGACGTTGTGGATACGGTCGTCATCAAAGCAAAAAAAGGCGATATTGCGCTTATCCCCCCTGATTACGGGCATGTGACGGTCAACGCGTCCGATGAGATCCTTAAAATGGCAAACTGGGTCTGCTGTGATTTTTCTTCCAGTTATGCACCTTTCAGAGATATGGAAGGAGGGGCTTATTATCTGTTAGAGTCCGGATTCAGGAAGAACCACCGTTATGAGAAACTTCCTGAAATAAGGTACATAACTCCGACAGATATTCCTGAGTTTGGCCTTTTCTGTGGAGAGGACATGTACGACCTTGTGAATGATACTGAAAAACTTGAATTCCTTAAAAGTCCACAGAATTTTGCAGGCGTGTTTGAAAGTATTATCAATGTCTGATAATACAACTTTCTTTTTTTCATTGTAGCCCAGACACAAAACTCTAATACAGTAATTTCCTTACTTTAGAGAAACGAGAGCTACCTATGATCAAACAACCCAATCGCGTACAATTCACTTCCTCCCGCATTGAAGACCTTATGTACAGGACCACTTTTGATCCGGTAAATATGACTGGCGAACTGATAGTGAACCTGTCCCTTGTAAAGGAAGAAGATCTCGAAGCCGTTCTGGAGGTATATAACCTTGTCATCAGAAGCGGATTATCGGTCAGCCCTTTTTTGAAAATAATAAAAAGTGGAGAGACCATCGGCGATCTGAAGATAGCACAAGGGGATGTTGGAATTGCTACTGTTTGCAGCATAACCATCGATGGAGTTCTTTTGAAGGGCGGCGTTATGATAAATCCTCGCTTTGGAGGAGTGGTACAGATAAAGAACGGGCAACCAGTCCGTTTTACTGATGTGGTCACTTATGCCAGTACCACCATTGACCCTCTCGAGGTCCTAATGTCCCAGGACATAACATCGGTCACGAAGATGCTGAGAACAGGTTCCGGCAAGATCCTTGCAAATCTCAGGGAAGCCCCCCTGGTGGCAAGGGATGATATCGACCATATCCTTTCAGACCTCATGGAAGCTGGTCTTAGCGGAATAATGGAAGTGGGAGAACCAAATACGCGCGTTCTGGATGTTCCTGTTGAACGTGACCATTTAGGCGTTGTTGTTATTGGAGGGACCAACCCCATGGCAATGGCGAAGGAACAAGGCTTTGAGGTCCGCACCAGTGCAATGTCAGCGCTCATTGGCATTGACAGTATGAAGCACATCGAAGACCTTATCTAATCCTTATCTTTTTAGCTGCTTGCCAATAACGGCATCAAGTTTCATTATAAACTCTTCTTTTGCACTTTCAGGTATCGTAGCTCCGGCTGCAATGTCATGCCCGCCCCCTGCACCATCA
>Ga0255368_10203_pt1 | contig 14803 bp, 17 predicted proteins | sample ANMaggSeSYBR01E6_FD_182094 | JGI IMG/M metagenome (GOLD analysis project Ga0255368, IMG submission 182094) | Sediment cell enrichment communities from methane seep in Santa Monica Basin, California, United Staets - ANME aggregate JGI... | ecosystem: Environmental > Aquatic > Marine > Cold seeps >...
TAAAAGAAAATCAAATCATACAGCAGATTCATGTCCGGAACATGAAACATTGCATATATTCATACATTGATGCTTGTCTATGCACTTATTTGATAGAATATAAGTATTTTGTTATTGCTTTTTTTAGCTTTGCCATAAAACCTGATAATAAACGCCAACTTACCAGTCCTTCAATGAAATTACGGAGTGTGAAATAGTTTTAGAAAGGCTCTGCATTGGGATCAAACAAAAACGTTTTAATTATAGAATGTACTTTATCGCACATTGAAGTATATAGAAGCCCATTGAAGAGGAGGATAGGAATTGGTATTGACATATAACACATTAAAAACGACCATTACTAAGAATGAAAATGAGAACAGGGAGATGAGATCCTGATCCCCCTGCCCTACATCTACCTGATGATCTCCATCGTAATTATGCTTGCTACGACATTCTATTTCGTATTGAGGCAAGACCATGATTAATCAGGTTCTTCTGGTTCTATATATACTTGGGATACTTTTGCTTTCCCTAAAGCTCAAGCAGGGAACTTTTTCAGGATTTGCGGTCTCGGACCGGAATGTGATGCATCCTGCGGTAATAGGTATTGCCTATATGGCTGCTTACTTCAGTGCTGCCTCTTTCCTTGGGGGCGGAGGCTATGGGCTCATTGCCGGACTTCCCTGGGTCATCTGGGGAGTATTCTTCCACGTAGCTTTTGCCTGCCTGGCATTCATCATTGCACCGAAGATATGGATGTTCTCCCAGAAGTACGATGCCAAGACCATACCCCAGCTACTGGAACGCAGGTACGATTCACAGAAAGGCAAGATCTTGCTTGCAGGGATCATGCTGGTGATGTATACAGTATATCTGGTTGCCATTTTCAAGGGCTGTGCCAACCTTTTCCAGGGACTGCTGGATGTGACATATGTTCAGGGTCTCTTCATAGCTGTTGTCATTGTGGCGATCTACTATGTGATAGGAGGACTGCCGGCCATCATCTGGATAAGTTTCTTGCAAGGTTTGATCATGATCGTGGGTGCAGTGCTTCTCTACACAGGTCTTATTTCAAGTGGTGGTGGCATGGCAATATGGGATATGGTCCCGGCCGATATGCTGAATATGGGAGGAACGGCAATACCGTGGCAAAAAACCTTCGGAATGGCATTCTCCATCAGTCTTGGACTTCTGGCATTACCCGATCTGCTGATCATGCTGTTCTCTGCAAAGGATAAGAGAGTTGTGCGTTTTGCAGGCATCTATGGTCCAATATCCATCACCATTTACGCCCTATGCATTTTCTCTCTGGGAGTCATGGTCCACGGGGTATTCAGCCCGGAGCAACTGGCTCCTTTCATGACAAACCCGGATAGTCTGATACCATTCCTGGCAACATCACTGCTGCCCCGTGGATTTGACAGTGTCGTGCTGCTGGCCGCCATCTCCGCTGCCATGTCAACCATGAGTGCCATTGTGCTGGTCACAACAACAGCCCTTACTTCGGATATACTAAGGTACCTGCGTCCGGCCATTCCCGATGATAAGGTGCTCCGCATGACAAGGATAGTAGGAGTTATCATCATCCTGATATCGGCATTCTTCGCAATGGATGTGCCACAGATGATAGTGCCCCTGGTGTCTGTAAGCATGGGCGTGATCGCTTGTTGCGTCTTCATACCCCTTATTTTCGGACTTTACTGGGACCGTGGCACTTCAACCGGATTTGTTGCCAGCCTTGTGGCAAGTTTCGGCTCTGTAGTGCTGTGGCAGTTCTTTGGCAATCCCCTCATCCACCCCGTTTTCATAGGTTTGATATGCGGTACAGTGGCATACCTAGGAGGAAGCCTGGCAAGTCCCCGTCCGGCTCCTGTGGTGGAAATGGAATAATGGATAAAGGTATTCGATCCTTGACCCGGTGCTGAAAATAAACCTTCAGCACCATTTCTTCTTCAGTCATCTATTTACCCTGCTTGCAAGCAGTTCATTTTTGATAGGGCTTCCCAGGCTGGTTCATTGTCATATGTCCTGCAGGCAGTAGCACTGTTTGATGTTCCTCCATTCAGGACCATTTTATGAAAACTGATTTATGACATTGACCTTAATGAAATAAAAGGTGTTCAAAATTGAAAAATGTGATCAACAAGAGTTTCGAAATAAAAGATTACGCCATAGATGGTTCACAGATAAATGGGTTCTGGATGACATTGTTGGATAAAGAAACACTAACAACCGAAATAATATATAGTCCGGATAAGGGTGGCACCTTTGATGCAGGTGAAACAAAAAGGATGATACAGGAGATCACCAGAAAATGTGATGTTTTCAGCTCATTAATGCCAGAGAACATTAATTGTGAGGTAATCTTCAAAGACCTTGATGGCCTGACATATATTGCAAATGAAGGTAACTTTGAAGTAGAATATAAGGAAATGGATGAGATCAGGGTCATTTATAGGTTCCACATTGAATATTACATTTGATCATTTCAATTTCTATTATCCAATTGAGGATCCCTACTGAGCTGTAACATTAAATGCCCACTGATCAATTAAGGTGGTACAAATGAATTATAAACACACCTTAGCTATGCTTTTAGATGTAACATGGGATTCGATGATCTATTAGTTCTGATATTTTGAGGAAATTTAGATAAGATAATTGTGTGCATGAAGTTTATATATGTATCACACTTAACTTTTAATGGTAACATGAGTTTGGCGATTAAGAAAGTAACATTAGCATCAATTGTGCTTATCGGTCTCTTAGCACTTTCAAGTCCATCAGTCGCAGAATTTGCGGATATGATCGGGGATGAGCTGGGCGAACTTATCAAGTCGGAAACAAAACCTATTTCAGTATCCGAAAACGAAAAAGCAACAAATTCAAAGGATGTGAAGCACTCAGGTTCAAGCTCCGATCCCAATTTAAGACAGGTTTCCCAAGATACTGAAAAACAAGTTTCTTCTGAGAATGATGTAAATGTAGTTAAGCCAAAGCCTGTGGAAAAGAGCCTTTACGATGATCTGAAAAGGTACACAACATACTACAACAATGGAATAGATGAAGTTCCTGATCTGATCAAGAAGGTCGCAGGAAATGATGTGATAGTACTTGAGATAGCAACGAACGACAATACTAAATTGAAGATAAAAGCTGTTACAAAAGATGGTGTCATCACAGAGTTTCGGGAAGTTTCCTCACTCAGTGGATTTGATCCCACAGTGTCTGTTTCAGCCAACGAGAATGCCATAAGAGTCTTACTTTCCAGCGACGACCCTATGGGACAGTTGTCCTCTTCACTCAACAATGGTGATATCGAGATCGAATGCAAGGGATTTTTGAAGAAGGCTGCGGTTTCTGCTTTGAAGAATGTTGGATGAGTTGTACCTTTTTTATTTTTTTGATTGGGAATAGCTATTGTTATCAGGCACATAATTCTTAAAAAAGACCTGCCGTTTGTGTCACTTTTCGATTAAAATTAGACGACAAATCGAAATGATGCAATATATCCCCTTTCATTATGTTGATATCGAGAAAAAAATCCATAAAGTAGCTGTATGGGGATATAGAGATTTGAAATGGTTTTTGAGAAAAAAACTGTTTATAGAATGGCTGCACAATTATTTGTGGGGTATAAGTACGGATAGTAATAAACCTGAGAGACGTTATGATCTGGACTGGCTGAGGGTTATGGCCATACTTGCAGTCTTTATTTTTCATGCTATGAGGTTTTTTGATCCCATGGACTGGGATGTAAAGAACAACATCCTTAGCGAAAATATCATGGTACTGATCTACTTTATCGCCCAGTGGTTGATGCCCTTGTTCTTCCTGATCTCAGGTATGAGCATCTATTTTGTGCTAAGCTTCATGACAAAAGGACAGTTCATAATATCACGATTTCTGCGCATCATGATACCCTATCTTCTTGTGGGCATATTTGTCATACTTCCTCCTCAGCATTACATGAGAGCTGTAAGCGGTGGAGAAGTAGGGCTTACGTTCTTGCAGTTCTACCCTGGGTATCTGACATATACCTTTGTTGATATTTTCTCAAATCTCAAATTTCCCCTGGGTCATTTGTGGTATCTTTTCTTCCTTTTCATATTCTCTATGGTTCTGCTCCCGCTTTTTGTATATCTTAGAACAGAATCCGGAAGGACAATAATTTCGCATACTGCATCAATTTTTGAAAAAACAGGTGCTATATTCCTGCTAGCATTGCCAATTGCCATCCTTACCTCAATTCTTGACCCAACATCATTTGCAGGCAACCCAAATTATTTTGGTGGCTGGAGCATATTGGTCTATCCTATCATCCTAGTTTACGGATACGTTATAATTTCTAACAATAAATTCGAGGAAGCCATCCAGAGACATGGAAAGATCGCTTTGGTGTTAGCTCTAACAACTTTCCCGCTGCTGGGATTAATGCAGGTTTCATTAGGTGAAGCACTACAATTCGGAACCTATGAATATGCAGGAGTTATGCTTGTTCGTGCATTGAATCTATGGTCCTGGATGATCGCCTTCCTGTGCTATGGCAGGAAATACCTGAGCTTTAACAACAGCACGCTGAAATACGCCAATGAAGGACTAATAGCCTTTTACATACTCCATCAAACGGTCATCCAGATCGTAGGATTCTTCATTGCAGACTGGGATATGGGCATAGTTCCAAAGTACGTAATACTCGCAACCACATCATTCATAGCTATAATAGCGATATATGAATTTGCTATCAGACGCATCAATGTTGTCAGATTTCTTTTCGGCATGAAAGCAAAGAAATAAGGCGTTGACAAAATGAGATTTCCGCCGATCAAGCAAATAGTTAACCAAAAACCGGCAATCCTTGGTCTGAGCATCAGCGTTACCCTTCTATTCGGCTTCCTGATGCAAGAATACCTGTTGGACCGCTTCACGCTGATCTTTGAACAGGAGTATTTGCTACAAGACTTCTGGATCGCTGTTGTCCATTGTCTTCTGGCGGGCTACCTCCCCAGCGCGTATTTTTTGCTACTGCGTGGTACAAAGAATACCTTTAAAGAACTTGAACATGTCCTGAGACCAGCAACTGACCCCTCGTACGTGGACTCTGCTGTACATATTGAGAAGAGGAAGCTGATCGTTTGGGGATTACTGGGTGTGCTAGTCGCGCTGCTTCTGCCTTACCAGACTGCTATATCACCCTGGGATCCGTCTACATGGCACCCTGAGGTTGTCTGGCATCGTGCTCTCGAGCCTTTCATAGGTTGGTGGGCTGGTTGGTTCTTTGGTGCGATCTGGGTTACCTCGAAGCGAACCTCTCGGCTGGCGAACAGGATCGAGTCTGTGGATCTGTTGGATCTGAGCCCATTGTTCCCTTTTGTTAAACAAGGTCTGTTGACTACCCTGCTAACCGTTGGCATGGTATCGATAATCAGTTTACTTCTGCTCGATCCGGGAGAGTGGCCTGTTGTTGTCAGGGCTTATTTGGGTTCTCTGGCAATTGCATTGCTCGGCTTCTGGTTGCCGATGAGAGGGGTACACCAGCGAATTCATGAGGTCAAAGAAGCAGAACTAAAATGGACACGCGAAAGGATACACCAATCTGAAATCCTCCTGCACAGCGGTTCACCTGATATGTCACCCGGGCAGATGGCAGATCTGGTTGCAAATCTCAAACTCATTGAAGACGTGCCAGAATGGCCTTTTGAAAGCTTGACCATTGTACATGTGATTGCCTATTTACTAATTCCGCTGGGATCCTGGTTGGGTGGGTTGTTGATCGAAAGCCTGCTGGAGATCGTTTTTAATATGTGATAATGATGTATGAAACTTCCATAAAATAATTCACGTTCAACAAATATTAAGTAGTCAAACACTAATTTTACAAAGGGGAGTGATATTAAATGGAAGAAAAAGATAAAAAATTATTACGTGCCCAGGAACGAGTGAAGGAACTTAAAGGGTTCTACAACCATCTAATAATATACTCGGTGATCATGGCCTTACTATTTTTTATCGACTATTCTGATGGAGGAAATTGGTGGGTTCACTGGCCGATTATTGGATGGGGAATCTTTGTAGTGATACAAGGAATTAGTGTGAGTAAAATCGGTAAAAGTTGGGAAGATAAAAAGATCAAAGAGATCATGGAAAAAGAAGAAGAAGAAGAATGAACACTCCTTTCTTGCATTTCCTTTCTTTTTTGTTTATCTCCTTTAACGAAATCTCCCAGCTATTATCTCTGGCAGATCATCACGATTATTCTCATCAACCATCAGAACCTCGAACTCCTCCCTTATCCTCTGTGCCAGTAGATGCTTGCTCGATCTGTGCAGCACAGCAAGTATCGGCCTGTCCGAATCAAGCACTTCCTCCACGACCCGAACGAAGTTATCCGACTTGAGCTCCATGGGCCCGACCTCATCTATAATCACAAGATCACAACTAAGGGCATCCCTGATTGCCTTTCCACCTATACCATCAAGGTCTTCAAGATTCACATGATATTTCCCCAGCTTCGGGCCAGTGCATTTGACATGGCTTAGGATACCTTTCCTGCCTGTATCTATATCCTCTATCGAAAACCCCTGGCGTTTGCCGTCCACACGCATCTCTGCGGCCCGGATGCCACAGGCTTTTAGATCAATTTTCTCCACAACCCTTGTCAATATCGTTGATTTCCCCACACCGGGCTTTCCTGTCACTGCTATTCGAAGCATCTGGAATCTCTCCTATATGGAAAAGATGAGTTGAGTGGTATTAAGCTGAATTGGTTTCGGTCTGTCTTAAATTTTAGGTTTATTGATATGCGTTGTCGTGCAGATCTTGGCATCTCTTCTTTGTGATCCATTCATGTCGATGTTTTCTAAGGACGCTTTTGTCCATACAATCGCTTTTATTTAGGTATTCTTCCTTATTTGATACACAATATACTTCAGTTGTACTCTTTTTTATTCAGGTAGCTTCTTCTATGTAGTCATTCCCCTGTTGGACATTTATACCTTTAAACAAGAGCCATAAACCAATTATTATTTCAAAAAGACCGCTCGGTGCCCAAAAAATGACTTGATTTATTGGCATCGTTGCGTATTCGGGTGCAAGAATATACATTAAGGCGTGAATGAAAATAAGCGCAAATGAAAGGATCCCAAAGCTGGCTAATATCCTTGGTATATATTTCGATTTGAAAAACAAATAAGAAAATATCATCATGTCCAGACCAAGAAATACCATGGGTATAGAATATAGTGCAGTATGTTCGTTGAGAAGAAATCCGACAGGGACCTGTAACTGCTCTGGAGTAAATACTGTTACATATGCGTCTCCATTTAAAAACTGCAAAGCAATAAAAGAGACAAGCACAATTGCAGCCGCTATAGTCGCCTCTACCAACTTCCAAAGGAGTGCAAGCAAAGCAAGATCCTTGTTTACCGGTTTGAGTATTATATAAAGAGCCAGAGCCAATACGATCAACCCTGCAGACATGATCAGTTCGATAGTAATACCAATACGAAATAGCAATTGATCGGCTACAATATTATTGGCTGTAGCCATGGCATTTCCTGCAACAATAAGTTTGGAGAGCAAAAAGGTCCAGTTAAGGAAGGGAACCATTAAGCTAAATAGGAACATGAAGCCTGCAACTCTTACAGCTTTACGTTGTGATGTATCGGTGGTAATGTTTGTCATTTCAATTCATCCTATTTTACTTTGATCTGGTTATTTTATCTCGTTGATATCTGTTTTTGCAGTCGCGGAATCGATTGCAGCTGGATCGAACCCTTTAACGATAAGCCATACTGCAAAAACCATTTCCTGCACGGCTATTGGAATAAATAAAATACCAAGTAGATTGATGCTGAAAGGTTGTAACAAATAATATACCCACAACAATAAGGCTCCAACAAAACCCCAGCCTGATAACCATCGAGGAACGAGTTTTGATCGATATAATAAATAATTCAAGATCAGAGCAGATAGTGTAAAAGCAACTGCGAACCCAAACAAAAAGGCCAAATCACCTGCTGCTAGCAATATAGTGCCTAAGGTTTGATAATAGGGAGCATCCAGAACTCCCGCTTTTACAAATTCCTGACTTAATGTCAATAGTGTTAGTATGGCAATCACATTGACAATAAAAAGTACGCCCTCAGCAATCCTGGCACCAGCGTACCCAAGAGCTAAAGCTTCATTACATTTCTTTAGAATTGGATACATCATAATTCCAATACCAGCAACTGCAACGGCATCAATTAATACAAGGAACGATCCCATTATCATTTGGTTTTCATTTTCAGAAGCATTAGTAAGATAATCAGAAGCACCTAGAATTGGATCTAATAAAATAACACCAAGTGAGTATGCAACTGTCGCAATTATAAATAATAATCCCACAATTATTGCGGTCTTTCTGTTTGAATCCATTTTCCTCTCCCCTATTTTATTATTTAAGTAGTCTTATTCATTTATCTTGCTCCGCATTATTATTCTTTCCAACAGTTATGACCACACTTCCCTTTTTGTGTCCTGTTTCGACATAACTGTGAGCCTCAGCAGCCTGTTCCAGCGGATAACGTCGATCTATGACCACTTTCAGCTTCCCAGCCTCAATAAGCTCTCTGAGGAAAATTAGGTCTTCAGCTCTCTCTTTTAAGAGCGGAGATATTGCTTTCTTACTGCTTATCAGATTAAGCCATATTATTCGAAAAAGCCGTGGCAGCCTATAAGTAGTAAGAAGATAGACTCCTTCTTTCTTTAACGATCTTGTACTACCTGAAAAAGGACTCTTGCCGACGGTGTCAAAAATAATGTCATAGGTTTCACCATTTTTGGTAAAATCCTCTTGAGTGTAATCAATTACCTTATCGGCCCCCAGAGATTTCACTAATTCTAATTTCTTGGTACTGCACACCCCGGTAACTTCTGCCCCAAAGTGCTTGGCAAGCTGGACTGCAAAAGTACCTACCCCTCCAGAAGCGCCAAAGATAAGGACTTTTTGTCTGCTCTGGATATTTCCTTTTCTCAGGAAAAACAGTGCAGTTAATGCCCCTTGTTGGACCGCGGCGGCTTCCTCATAGGTCATATTGGTTGGTTTTATTGCCAGAGCCCCGTCTTCAGGCAGACATATGTACTCGGCATAAGCACCTAAACTCATCCCGGGGTATCCAAAAACCTGGTCTCCTTTCCTGAATAGTTTTACATCTTTACCTACTGCTTCAATTACCCCGGCTAACTCAGTCCCAAGTATAGGGTTTTTTGGTCTTATAAGACCAAAATTCATTCCAAAAAAGAGAGCCAGAATACGGGTAGATGCTTTGAAACTTCGCACCCAACAGTCGTATTTCGTTGCTGTTGTCGCATAAATTTTTATTAGCACTTCATTTGCCTTGGGTGTAGGTTTATCTACCTCTTTGAGATGAAGAACTTCAGGTGGCCCGTATTTTTCATACACAATTGCTTTCATCAGCATTCCTCCAAATTTACTTTGATCTGGTCATTTTATCTCGTCTATATCTGTTCAGGTAGACCTGGAATCGATTGCAGATGGATTGAACCCTTTAACGATAAGCCATATCGAGAGCATGATCTCAGCCACAGCGATAGGAAGGGCAAAAATAAGCTCTAATCCCATTTCCGAAAATCCAGTAAACATGTCAATATTAATCAGCACAGAACCAGTTAACAAAACTATAGCAGCAATAAAACCCCAGGCCGATATAAATCGTGGAACGAGTTTTGATCGATACAATACATAATAAAGCATCAAGGATCCTAAAGCAAAAACGATATGATAGATCAGTCCTTGTGTGCCGGCCCAATAATCGACTGACTGTATTGAACTGCCTATGTATTGAAAATATGAAGCATCCACACTTCCTTTATTCAAATAATCCTGACTTAAATTGACCAGTAACAGCTTGCTGATATAAGCAACACTTAAGAGCGCAGCCTCAAACAATCTGAAAACGACATACCCCAGGGCTAAGGCTTCATTGTGTTTTTTTAAGATGGGAAACAGGAATACTGATAAGAGAACTACTGCAGGAACACCTGTAAACTCTAGCAGTATTCCAATTATCACAACTATTCTATTTGGATAAGCATTTTCCAGGTAATCCGGAGAATTTAGAATGGGTTTGTAAAGAGCTTCTCCAATAAAAAGCATAACAATCGCAAATATAAACAATACACCCACAATTATTGCGGTCTTTCTGTTTGAATTCATTTTTTCATTTTTATCTACCATCTAACACCACATCCCCATAATAAAATTGGGCAAAATGACTATTTAACATTTTTGGATGTGTTTAACTTTGTAGAGATCCAGCTACTATAAGATTTCAGAATATCGTTAGGGGAGGTTTTACGAACGGATATATTAAATCTGCATTATACTGCTTTAAGAATATTGGTATGTCCTTAAATAGAAAGAATAAGAAACTATAGATAGGGAGGTCATAAATAATGACATATAAACTAGCATGTGCAGATGTAGGGGTCGCTTGTCCTTTTGTAGCTGAAGGAAAAACCATGGATGAAATGATGGAAGTTGCTGTAAAGCACGTCAAAGCAGAACATGGTTATACCGATGAACAAATAAATGATCCTGCAACTCAAAAAGAAATTAAAGCAGCAGTCAAAGAAGAATAATATCAAATGTCGTAGAGCGGGGTGACTTGCCCATAACAAGGAAGTCACTTCCGAATACAAATAGCTCTTTTAACTCAACTTCTCTTTTTATGCTCTCACAATAGCCTACACTGATGAGATCCATAAATCGCCTTTTCCCTTATTAATTAAAAATAGTAGAACTTTCTCTTAACACTCGTAGTTCTTCGGCATTTCATCCTCATTCATGAAGAACACTTCCCAAACATGTCCATCCAGATCTTCGAAGCTTCTTCCAAACATTGGACCCTGTTCATGAGGGTCACGAGTTTCCTTTGACCCAAGAAAATTGCTTAATCGACCAATTCATTGACCGCATCCTTACTCTCTACCTGTAAAACTAAAACAGCCTCCGCAGTTGTCTTTGTATCTGCCACTTCTTTTTGTGCGAACTCTTCAAATTGTGGTTCCTCGACCAGAGTTACCATTGTGTTGTCATTTAAGAGCATATTTGTGGCGTTAAATTGCTTATTGAACTTAAATTCCAGTTTCTCAAAGAACTCTACAGAATCGCTGAGGCTTTTTACTGGTAAATTAACCCATGTATTTTTTATCATTTTATCCTTTACCCCCTTAATGAAAACCAGATCGCTTTATTGTGGCTGATCGATCTTTCTTATTATAAGATGATAATTCTTCGGCTTAGTAGAGAAGCTTAAAAAATGATAGTGAAAGGGTTGTTATCCCTTTCTTAAGACAGTCTCGCAAAATAAACAACAGATAATTTAAGCCCAACCGATCTGCTGGAGGGTGATCATATCGTTCCAGATCTTGGTCACGTGCTTGATAACGTCTCCTTCGAATATCATCAGGTAGGCATAATCTGCTGCGGCAGTTTTACCTGTTGGCGGTACCGGACCGCCTGGACCGGTCTGTGTGCCATGGAATACTGCACACGCTGCAACACTATTTCTTTCTTCATCTTCCGCAAGGAAGAGCAGTTCATAATGTCCATCCGGTATTGGGGTCAGTAAGTTCTTCATCCATTCGGTGTAACCTTCCACAGTGGTTATTCCATCCAATACGCCTGCCTGAGCAGAGAATATTGCATCAGAATGGCAGTATTGCTTACAACCTACCCATCCTTTTCCAGTTTCACATGCCTCATAAAAAAGTTTTGCCGTTTCTAAATTTTCACTCACTTTTAAGCCTCCATTTTCCCATCACATATATTGTAACAAGAGCTAAAAATTATAAGTAAAATAATAGTTCAGAGTTCTCCTATATCTACTAAAGCCTATAGCAATTTCTAAAATTAAAGTTAATTTAGTCTTAAAATCCAGTGAATAATTTTAGGATTTTTAATTCTGTAGTAAGTTATAAAAAAGTAATAGAATTTATGCTAAAATTATGGGAGTTCAATATTCCTATATGTAAGCTGATAATTTTTCGGTATTATTAAAGATTACTTCAAGCCATTGAACAGGACTATTATGCAATATGTGGAACATTTTGAGCATAAATTTGATGGTGAGGTTTGAGTACTTGTGAGAAAGCATGTTCATGCCAATGGTGTTGTTTATATTGGGAAGGATACTAACAATATTGATGAACAAGAATTGGATGTGAAGAGGCTCAGGAGTTTGTTGGTGTGGAAGACATAAATAAGAATATTTTAGATCTACCACAGAAGGAGCTGAGATATTTGGGGTTGGAATAAGTACTTTTTAGGAGATTTATTAGTTTTAAATTATTATTATAGAATAAAATTGAAAGTAGGTTTTCTACAGAGCCCAAATAATAAGAAAATAAAAAAATTTTAGTGCTTTTATTATCAAAATAGGGTATACATTAAAATGAAGAGGAAACAAAAATGGGAAGAAATCATAGAATTACAATGATCAAAATCATCTTAGTAGTAACTTTTTTGGCAATGGTTATTATCAATGCACTGGCTAATATTCTTCCTATCAATGGAGTTAACACAGGTCAAATTTCAGACTTCTACCCCAATCTGTTTGCTCCGGCGGGACTGACTTTTGCAATTTGGGGACTCATATATCTGCTATTGGCGGGGTATACACTGTACCTTCTTGGCATTTTTCAAGGCAACACGAATACTGTCAAGGCCGAGCTATTACGTAAAACTGGAATACTATTTTCTATTTCTTCCATTGCCAATGCAACCTGGATTTTCTCATGGCACTATCAGCTGATCCCACTATCCATGTTACTGATGGTTGTGATCCTTGCTTGTCTGATCTTGATAAATCAGATGATAAGCAATGAACAGCTTTCTAAAAGAGAATATTTTTTTATCAGACTTCCATTTAGCGTGTACTTTGGATGGATCACAGTAGCAACCATTGCTAATGCTACTATACTTCTTGTCAGTTTAGGCTGGAAAGGGTTTGGTTTAACTGAGGCGACATGGGCTGTTATAATGATCTTTGTTGGACTTATTATTGGAGTTGCAACAATGCTAAAAAACAGAGATATTGCATACGGACTTGTCATTATTTGGGCTTATGCAGGAATATTACTAAAGCACATATCACCTGAAGGATTTGGATACCAATATCCTGCAGTTATCACTATCACGACAGTTTGTATATTTGCATTAGCTCTTACCGAGGTATATCTTTTAATTTCAAAAAGGAAAAAGAAAAACGATTGAGTTTGTAAATCCTGCTTATGTTGGTAAGAGGGATGATACTGATCTGATGAGGAAGAAGATCATTGAAATGCCATACACTGAATGGAAGAAGATGGGATTCTCGAAAGGTACTTTGCATTACATGAAGCAAAGTGCTATGAGTGAGAAGCCGTTTACATTGAACACTCACGTTAGAGAAAGGTTGGAAGAGTGGAAACAGAGTGTTTCTGTTATATAATAAAATCAAAAAAGTTTATATAATATTTTCCTTTTATTTCTGATGTACTTAACTAATATATTTTTATGTTTATTTCTTTGTTATTTTCTAATTATTAACAAGATGCATAAATTGATATCATATGACCTTATCACGTTACTCTCTGTTTAAAATATTAACATTTATATTGTATAAATTTCAGCTAATTTCCAAATCAATATGTGGTGGTACTAAATTGATGAGATCTACTTTAAAATTAATAATAGGAGTGGCAATTCCAATTCTCTTACTCACACCACTAATCTTAATTGATAAGGATGATTCATCAGAATCTGTTTGGGAAATATCTGGTTGCACACAAAATGAAATCCCAACCATAGAATGTATTTTAATATCAGAATTAGCTGAACTGTCATTGGATTCGGAAGTAAAAATTGTTGGAATAAGTTACTATGAAAATATTGATGCGATAGTCATTGGACTCGAGAAAAATACATATTCTGACAACGAACACTTGCGTAATTCAATGATAGGTTCTATTTTAGAAATAATGCCCATAGTTCTCAATCATTCTGAAGAACTGAGTGGGAAAAAGATTGTATTTATAGGTAGTTCAACCCTGCTTAATGCCGGAGATACTTGTGGAATAAGGAAAGTCTTCCACACCGAAATAAAATATGATGAGGCTACACAGATTGATTGGATAAATTGTGCTAATGATATAGATAGGGAGCAATTGTTAACAGATAATTTTGAATCTATATGGTGGGATACAAGAATTAAAACTGATTAAATTCTTGTTGATGTTGTTGCTCTGATGTTCTATTTTTTCTTTATCATAACTAAGAATACAATATTTTGAATTACAAACAAACAATAATTTTTTTTTGATTATTGTTGCAATGATATGGTTGTGTGCAATTCCTGCAAAACACCGTTGCCATATTTTTCTTTGTATATATCCCGAAGTATTGTGCGAAGGGTAAGATCCGAACTCAAAATATATCAACATTTTCTAATCAAACCCTACACATTACTCACCACAATTCTCCACCCTCGCAAATCGTTTTAATACTAAAAGTGCAAATAGCAATCCATGTCCTACAGTTCCCATGCTGACGAGGACGACGATGTCGAGATCGAAGAAGAATATCTGGGAGATTATGCCAGTGTTCGGTCCATAGTCAAGGAAGCATTGCCGTTCCAGATACTTGCAACCATCGGTGGAGCGGTAGCTGGTTTTATTTTCGCGGGAATGACCAATGAACTGGAAATGATACCGGGTCTGATCGTCATCGCGCCTGCGGTTTTGGGAATGAGAGGGAATATATCATGCACTCTGGGTT
>Ga0255368_10162_pt1 | contig 14611 bp, 14 predicted proteins | sample ANMaggSeSYBR01E6_FD_182094 | JGI IMG/M metagenome (GOLD analysis project Ga0255368, IMG submission 182094) | Sediment cell enrichment communities from methane seep in Santa Monica Basin, California, United Staets - ANME aggregate JGI... | ecosystem: Environmental > Aquatic > Marine > Cold seeps >...
GGCAGTAGTGTAAATGTCATCCTAAACCGGAGGATACCTGTTACTATTATTGAGCATTCCTGTGGTTTGATCCTAAATTCGAGCGAAATAGACACTTACGGAGGTCCAATGCCAAACATAAAAACAACCTATATGGGCATCGAATTAAGCTCGCCGATCGTCGTCGCTGCGAGTTCGATCTCCAGCTTCATCGACCAGATCAAGCTCGCTGAACAAGCCGGTGCGGGCTTGCTTGTGATCCGCTCCCTCTTCGAGGAGCAGATTCTCATGGACGCGCTGCGCCTTGAAGAAGAACTCTCGGTGGGCGCCGATATTTTCCCCGAGTCGCTCTCCTATTTCCCGGATTTGGAGCACGGTAAGGCGGATGAGCATCTCATGTGGATCGAAGAGACACGCAAAGAAGTTAAACTGCCGCTTATCGCCAGCCTAAACGCGGTCTCCTCAGGCGGATGGACTAAGTACGCCAAACAGCTTGAAGCTACCGGTGTCGATGGGCTGGAACTCAATGTTTATGCCGTCGCCGCCGATCAAAAGGTCAACGGCGCGGTTCTTGAGGCGCAGCTGTATGAGATCGTTGAAGCCGTCATCGCTGAGGTCGACATCCCCGTAGCCGTCAAACTCAGCCCCTTCTACACATCGATCGCCAATGTAGTGTCCGAAGTGGACAAGCGCGGCGCGAAAGCTATGGTGCTCTTCAACCGCTTCCTGCAGACAGACATCGACCCGAAGACTGAAACGCTGATATCGGAGATGGTACTCAGTTCGCCCGAGGAGATGAAATTGCCTCTGCGCTGGGTCGCGCTGCTCTACGGACGGGTGAAGACCGATCTTGCTTTGAACACCGGTGTCCATTCGGGTTTGGACGCCGCCAAGGCGCTCCTCGCCGGCGCACAAATCGTGCAGACCGCATCCGCTTTACATACACAAGGGGTCCCCTACATCTCGACAATGATCCGTGAATTGGAGGGGTGGATGGATGAGCACGATTACAAGAACCTCGACGACTTCCGCGGCAAGATGAGTCAGATAGAGACCGACGACCCCTTTGCATTCGAACGTGCTCAATATGTGAAATTACTGCTTGGTCAGAAATAGGGTATCTGTTGACCCAAGTGGGTTTTTCTCGCTAATTAATACGGGATAATAAAAAGAGGGTGTCCAATCATGGGCACCCTCTGCTGGTTTCTAGATACCCCCCGCTTAGAACAGGTTTAGTGTGAAGGGGAGAATTAGGTTCAGGATCAACCCGAGCACGAACAACCCGCCCGCAAGCTTGCCGTGATGAAAAGCTGCAGAGACAAACCAGAGCGGCCATACCGGGTAGTCCGGGGGCGGCTCGCTCGGCTTCGGCTCGTTGTAGATTTTCAACACCATCACCAAGCGTCGTATGGCGAAAAAGACCAACAGGACCCATACCGACAGCGTGCCAGTGAGGACGAGAATCGCAACGATAAGGTAGTAGCCCACCATCAACGCCTGGTTCAGCCAAAGCGATGCTTTATCGCCGATGATCACCGGGATTGTGCGTATCCCTTTTGCCTCATCCAGCTCGCGTTTATCAATGTGTTTTCCAACGAGCACGGTGGTGACGATCAACGCATACGGCACGCAAGCCAGCCAGACCCCGGGTGATGGCATTTCCCCTGCAGTAACGAAGTAGGTTCCCCCAATCATCAAGGGTCCCCACACCAAGAAGACGCCTGGCTCGCCTAGGCCATGGTGTTTGAGTTTTAGCGGTGGGGCTACATAGAACACGCTGATGAAGAGACCAGCCAGGGCAAAAATTAACACCTGCCAACCCATACTGATGACGAAGTAGATCAGGATCGCCAGATCGATCAGGTTAACCGTCAGGATTGCGGTGAGCAAACCACGCTTGCTGACCATGCCGCTCAGTATTGGGTGGGGAGAGTACTGCGCTCGGGCATACTCGTCGGTGTCAACGCCAGCCTCAAGATCGAAGTAATCGTTGATCATGTTGTTGGCGGCATGTGCGAGAACCAGGCCCACCAGCGCTAACGCGAAGTGGAACCAATTCAAGTGCTCGGTAAGTGCCGCCGCAAGCAATCCCCCGATCAAGCCCGAGGTGATCGTCATCGAAAAAACCGCCGCCCGGGTGATGATTAACCACTTGCTGACGACATCCATCTCCTTGTCAGGTGATAGATTTACGGTTTCGAGCACTTCCTTCCAGTTGGAAAGTAGAGACATGAACCCTCCGCGGTTTGTGAAATCCGATACTCGGTCGGGAGTGTATCAGGTCCTGTATGGCTTGTACAGATTTCACCGAATCCGAAGTCAGGAAATCACCGCTGAGCAGCTTAGAGATTACTCCCAGCGGAAGGTGCGCGCCGCCGCCGCGCCAAATACGATGAGTATGCCTGCAAGTACTGCAACCTCAAATAAATGATCCACAAACGGTTCTCCAAACCACAATCCCCGGAGCAAACGAGCGACGTAGGTGAGAGGTAAAAAATCTGAGACGCGTTGAAGCGAGGGAGGTAGAAATTCGATGGGCATCCCCGCGCCTGATAAGAACATCATCGGGTAGAAGATCACCATTCCGATAACCTGCGCCACCCGCGCGCCCGATGCGACGCTGGCGATGAGATAGCCCATCGAACTCATGGCTAAGCCACTGAGGACCACGGCGAATAGCAATAACAGGATGTTCCCCTCAAATTGAACCCGGTATAGCAGCCATCCAACCGTGAAAAGTAAGGCCATTCCGAGAATCGTCATCGCCAGGTTGGTTATCAGGTCGGAGGCAATATACGTGAGCGGGCGCATGGGAGTAGCACGAAACCGCCTAAAGATACCCTGCTCGCGATAGCCCGCCGTAGTGATGGGTACAGATAGAAGGCCAATCGTACCCAGGATCAAAGCCGAATATGCAGGCATAGACACATCCATGCTCCCTAAGCCACCGAAAATCGGCGATGGGTCGTTGCCGTACATGGCACCGAAGATCAAAATCAACATCGTTGGGAAAGCCAGGGTAAAGAACGTCGCAATGGGTTCGCGGATGTATAGTTTGATCGAAGTCTTCGTCAGTTCGCTTAAACCGCGCATCTGTTTACTCCCTCACCGCTCTCCCTGTCAGGGAGAGGAATACGTCTTCAAGGTTGGGCTGCTCTGTCCGTAGATCGTGGAAGTCGATACCGTTATCTTCCAACGCGTTGATGACCTTGCTTATGAACCCTTTCCCAGATCCGGAGACGATCACGCGATCCTGGCGGCGTTCGACAAACTCGACACCGGGTAGCGCTTCAAGGCCCAGATCCTTGGAGCCATTTAAGGGATAAAAACTCACCCTTCTTTCGATTCCCAGATCGCAGATCAGCGCCCGCGGACTATCTAGAGCGACAAGCTGGCCATGATCCATAATTGCCACACGATCACACAAGCGCTCCGCTTCTTCCATATAGTGGGTTGTAAGAAAAACGGTGCTGCCCTGGTCGCGGATCTCGCGCACCAGATCCCACATGGACCTGCGTGCCTGCGGATCGAGCCCGGTCGTCAGCTCATCGAGAAAAACCACTTCCGGGCGGTTGATAAGTGCCAAAGCGATGAACAGCCGCTGTTTCTGCCCCCCGGACAACTTTGTAACCGGTGACTTCGCTTTCTCTTGAAGACCCATCCGCTCAAGCAGGATCTCGGGATCAACTGACTCAGCGTAAAAGGATGCGAACAGATTCAAAGCCTCCCTCACCCGCAAGCGGGAGGGAAGATCCGATTCCTGGAGTTGGATTCCGATTCGCTCCATTACAGTACGGCGCTCTTCGTAGGGATCTTTCTCGTATACCGACACACGTCCACCGTCTGGTTGTCGGAGGCCTTCGAGGCATTCGATGGTCGTGGTTTTCCCAGCCCCATTTGGACCGACCATGCCGAAGATTTCACCCTCATCAACAGTGAAAGTGACTTCGTCTACCGCACGCAAATCTCCGTAGCATTTCACCAAGTCGGTAACTTCAAGTACGGGTGCCATATCGCTTTCTCCTCGATTGAAACTGCTACCAGGCAGCAGTTTGATTCAGGGTTTGTCCTTCAATATTTGCTCGAGAGCTTTCACGTGCTCACCGAATGCCTTCCTGCCTTTACGGGTGAGGGCGATGAAAGTGCGCGGCTTCCTATCAACGAAGGTTTTTTCCAGGCTCACATAGCCCGCCTCTTCTAATTTTCGCAAATGCGCTCCCAGATTACCGTCGGTTAGCTCGTGGAGATCGCGGAGGAAAGTGAACTCCATAGATTCATCCTCTGAGAGGGTTGATAGAGAAGAAACGATGCGCAGGCGGACCGGTTGGTGGATGAGATTGTCAAGATTCGCCATCGGTCACACCCTGCCCCGTAAAATAAAAATACCCGAAGCGATCAACCCGCCACCGCCAACCAGAGCCAGCCAGGCGCCGAGATAGGTGGGGATTAACTGCCACCCGACCAACGCTAGAGCGGTGATGCTCAGACCGATGTAAAGCAGTGGGGGCGAAAACCACAGTCCCATAATGACATAGCCAAAGGAGACGAGGATCGTGATGAATAGTAGGTAATTATCGCCTTGAATGGGACCCGCGATCCAGACAATGAGAACACCATAGACAAAGAGTATCAACCAGAAAATACCGATTTTTTTACCGTGTGTCGATCGCACCTGGCGTCTTGACTTCAGGATAACCACTGCTGTTCCAACGATGCCGAAGACGTCTAGAACCAGCCATAGATAACCCTGGGCATCGCCCAGGAATTGGCTGCCGAGGAAACCTACGAGCCAGACGATACCCCAAATGATGAGCATGTAGCCCGTGCCTGCGCGCGCCACAGCCTGACGGGTTAGTTCCGTGGCTTGCCGAACGACCTCGAGCGACTCATGTGCCTCATTCCTATCCATATTATTCCTCCAGAGCACTCTGCTTTTTAGAGTACTCTATACTGTTTTAGATGCTTTGTCAATACCCAACACTAGCCTGTGCTGGACTGGCGCGGAAAGAGCTGTGAATTTCCAGAAGCCCCGTCTTTCAGGTAAACTTGACGATCTAACAAGAGGATGCCCGACGGAGGAAGTTCCAAAGATGAATATCCTGGTTACCGGAGCGACCGGCTTTGTCGGCTCACACCTGTGCCGCGCACTAGCGGGACAAGGCCATCATGTCCGCGCTCTCCACCGACCCACCAGTTCACTGGCGTTGCTAGAAGGTGTCCCCGCTGAACTGGTACAGGGGGATCTCTTCGAGCCCGATTCGCTTACTCTCGCCGCGCGGGACATCGAGGTTATTTACCACTGCGGCGGCCGTGTCGGAAGCTGGACCGACGCCGAAGAGATGGCCGCCAGCCACGTCGAAGGCACCCACAATATCCTCTCCGCCGCCCAGCAATGCGGAGTTCGGCGGTTCATTCACACATCCTCCGTCGCCGCCCTTGGCGTTCCCAGGCGCGCCGCGGATTCTAACGAGACTCTGCCCATTATGGATGAGAGCCACGCCTGGAACTACCCCGCCGAGGAATGGCCTTATGGATACGCAAAGCACCGCGCCGAGGGTGAGGTCCGGCGCGCCACCGCCGATGGCTTCGATACCATCACCCTCAACCCCGCTTCCGTCTTCGGTGCCGGGGATAAAAATCTCGCTTCCAGCGCCATCGTCATGCATATGGCCCGCGGTCGCCGACCGCCCATCCCCCCGGGCGGACTCAATGCGATTCACATCGACGATGTAATCGCCGGTCACCTTGGCGCCCTAGAACACGGAGTGTCGGGGGAACGTTACATCCTCGGCGGGGAAAACATCACCCATGAACAGCTGCTTACCACGGTTGCGGAGGTCGTCGGCGCGCCGCGCCCGCGCTGGCACATTCCCGGCTGGTCTCTTCGATACCTCTCAAGCCCCGCCGAATTGCTCGGGCGGATAATGGGCATCCCTCTGCGCGGACATATGTTCCGCCTGGCTGGGCTCCATTTCTACTATGACAGCCGTAAGGCACAGCGCGAATTACTTGTGCCTGCGCCGCGAACACATCGATCTGGTATAGAAGATGCCTATACCTGGTACCGGGACAATGGTTTCCTCGATTGAGCGACTTCCGACCCCATCGATCGAAGCACCCCTATGGTATCCATAACCCCAACCGTGATACACTAAACCCGACCTCATTCCAATGAGTTAATTGCCTTGGCAAAAGCGAAGAAACATACTGCCCCCGAGACACTCTTGGCCTCCATGCTGCGAGCGACCACTGCCGTGGCTCGTCAGGCTGCTTCTAGCGAAGATGATGTCATCCGCGCCGTGACGGATGAGTTTCATCATCTCGGCCTGCGAGGAACCGTGGTTCTCTTGCTGCCAAATGGGCATCTGTTGTTTAAAACCCATTCGTTAGGATCCAAGATAGCAAAGGCTCTCAAGAAGCTTACCGGCATAGATCTCACCGGTCATGAAATTGACCCCACCGACGTAGATCTTTTCAGCGAAATCTTCTCAACAAAGCAAGCCGCCTTTTCCGATGACAGCTCTGAAGTAATCTCCCAATTACTGCCGTCCGCGACGGCATCCCTGCTTCCCCGTATTATAAAAATAATCGGACCCGGGAATGTCATCTTCGCTCCACTCATATTAAGCGACGAGCCGATTGGCGCCATCACTGTGACTGCGGAATGGCTCACTCATGTTGATGTCCCCTTTATCTCTGCGCTTGCCGACCATGTCTCGATTGCCCTCGATCACGTCCGAAACCGGGACGCGATCGAAGCAGCGCTTGAGATTCAGCGCCTGCGCACTCAAGTCGCCGAATTGCTCACCAGCGACCTCGATCTCCCCAGCATCATGGAGCGCGTTCTTCGCCTCGGCGAAGAAATTACCGGCGCCGATTCGGGAGCTATTGCCCTTCTCGAACCGGATGGGAAAACCCTAACCTTCCCCTACAGCTTCGGCGTTCCCGAGGCAATGAAGAAAATGCCCCCCCCCGGGCAGCGGTTTAATTTGGATCTCTTTAAAAGAACGCAAAGCGATGCTACTAGAAGATTACAGCGAACATCCAGATACCCTGCAGCCTGCGGTTGAAGCCGGGATTCGTGCGCTATTAGGTGTCCCGCTCATCGCCGGCGATGAAGTCATGGGCGGAATGGCATTCTTCGGGCTATCCAAGGATATTAAATTCACCCGTGAACATCTTACCCAGATGGAAACCATCGCCGGTGTGGCCGCGATTGCGGCGAAGAACGCACACCTTTTCAGCGAGGCGCATCGCCTTGCAGAAGAATCGCAGGCATTAATCCGTACCGCCCACTCGATCTCCGCCTCCCTCGACACAGAAACCGTGCTCAACGAAATCGCGACTCAGGCGAATCAATTACTCGACTGCGACGGCAGCCGCATCCATCTGGTGGATTACGAAAAAGGTACGGTTCATTGCGTTGTCGCCCGAGAGCCAAATGCGGAGGAACTCCTGGCGTTCGAGTTTAAGGTTGGTGAGGGCATCACCGGCGGCGTAATCGAGCGTGGTCAACCTGTAGTGATCAACGATCCGGCAGCAGATTCCACCAGCGTTCAAGTGCCCGGAACCCCGGAAGATGAACCCGAATGCCTGGCGATCGTTCCGCTTTCCGTTCGCCAACGGACGCTGGGCGCAATGACCGTCCGCCGACTCGGTTTGGACCGCCCATTCACGGAAAAAGATCTTGATCTGCTTTCCGCATTCGCGGCCCAGGCAGCGGTTTCGATTGAGAACGCTAACCTCTTCGGACAGATCGAAGCGCAGGCACAGCGGCTGGAATTGCAAGTCGAAGAACGCACGCGTGAGTTGTCTCTTTCGGAGGCTCGCTACCGATCCTTAGTGGAAAGCGCTCAATCCGGGATTTTTCAACTCGACCTTGAAGGGCGCTTGCTCTATGGCAACCAGGCCCTTGCCTCCATGTTTGAAACAGATCTTGAGGATGTCCTTGGCAAGCCTTTTTATTCTCAAAGTTATATTCAAGATGAAAAAATTGGAGAGATTCTTGATAATTTCAATCAACGCATGAGTGGAAACCGTGAACCGACAGAAGTGTACGAATTTGAGTTTCAAACCGCCAGTGGGCGCAAAATTCCAACCCTAATCGGAGTCAGCCTGATCACCGACGAAGAGGGCAAACCCCAAGGGCTCACTGGACTTATCACCGACATCTCGGAACGAATTGAGCTTGAAGAAGCACTTAAAGCCGAACGCGATCGACTTGATGCCATCCTCGGGCACGTCGGTGATGCGGTCATGGTAACAGACGCCGAGGCGTCGATACAATTCGTCAACCCCGCCTGGGAACGACTGAATAATTACTCTATTAAGGACGCTCTCGGAAAAACCCCGGATATCATCCAAAGCGACCAACAAAATGATGCGTTTTATTCCGAAATGCAGGAGACCATCGCGCAGGGAAATACCTGGCAGGGCGAAATCACCAATCAGCGTAAAGACGGGTCCACCTATGAAGCCGCACTCACCATCACTCCTGTCCTGAGCCCAACAGGGACAGTCATTAACTACGTGAGTGTCTACCATGACATCAGCGCGCTGAAGGAAATTGACCGCTTAAAATCGCGTTTTGTTTCTGATGTATCGCACGAACTGCGAACACCGCTGACAAACATCAGGCTTTATCTCGATCTTATCGCCCGCGTTAAGGACCGGGGTAAAACAGAGCGCTACCTAAAAACCCTTTCAAGAGAGAGCGATCGTCTGGCGAATCTTATCGATGATTTGCTCTCGCTCTCGCGCATCGACGTTGGCACCACCCAGATCTATCGAAGACCCTTGAATGTGAATGATCTGCTTCGCTCCCTTGCAGAGGATCGAAGATCTCTCGCCGCAAAGCAAGGATTGCAGCTTGAAACAAAGATCTCCTCTGACTTGCCCGAAATCCAGGGCGATGAACGCTTGCTCAGTCAGGTATTCACGAATCTCTTAACCAACGCGATGAACTACACTCAGGAAGGCGGTGTGATCAGCCTTCGCACTCGGTCTGATTCTGAGGCCTCTGTTGAATGGGTCGTTGTGGAGGTCGAAGACACGGGGCTGGGCATCCCGCTGGATGAACAATCCGAAATCTTTACACGCTTTTTCCGGGGTGCTGCAAGCAAATCGACGGGTGCGCCAGGGACGGGTTTGGGTTTAGCGATATGTGACGAAATCATCCACCGCCATGACGGTCACATCACCGTATCCAGCGAAGGAAAACCCGGGAAAGGCTCGTGCTTCTCCGTTTGGCTCCCCGTTGATCTTGAAACCTCACTGGATTGACCTGAAGATCACAACGGAAATTCAACCTCATTTATGATCCACGGCCCCACGCTTACCACAGAGCCGCTCAGATAACTCAATGATTGACCGAAGTTCTGACACTCTCGGCGCTACTACGCGATCTGATAAACCGATCCTTCAGATGTCTTTGTCACTTCGATCCGCACTGGAAATGCTTCTTTAAGTTCGGCGATGTGGGTGATGACCAAAATCAGATCAAAATCATCCTGAATGCTGTTGATCGCTGCAACCAGATGCTCCCGACCGCGGGCGTCCTGGGTCCCAAAACCCTCATCGATAAATAAGCTGCGAAGTTGTGCGCCGGCGCGGCGGGCAAGCAGCCGGGAAAGCGCGATGCGCAGAGCGAAGTCAATGCGAAAAGCTTCCCCTCCCGAGTATAGCTCGTAGGGCCGGCTCCCAAGCTCGTCGGAAATGATGATGTCGAGGGCTTCACGCAGCTCTCCGGTCTTGATCTCCCGCTGTGTCTCGATGCGCAAGTGCATGCGACCATCCGTCATGCGCGAGAGCAGCTCTGTCGCCGCTCTCTCAAGCTCGGGGACAGCCGTCTCAATGATCATCGCTGGAACACCGCGTTTGCTAAAGGCCAACCTTAAATCTTCGAACAGACTCAAATCCTCTGCCTTCTGCTCCCGCTCGCGCAAACGCTCCTGTCGTTGCCCCTCAAATGAAACTAACGCGGCAAGTTTTTGACGGGCACCTCCAACACGCTCATCGGCCAATCGTTTCACCTGCCGCAACTCATCGATTTCCTTCTGTGTGATGGATGCGGCCCGCAATCGCTTCTCACAAACTTGCGCCTGCTCCTCAAGGGTTGCTCTTTGCTTCTGGTCTTGATCGAGTTCGCCGGACCAGCGTTTGAGGCGCTCACGCAACCCATCAGCTCTGCGCTTGGCTTCGTCGGCGTGAGTCAGCATCGTCTCTAGCTCCCCCGCTCTTTTTTGCAGCGCCGCTTGTTCGGTAAGTTGGCTGTTTAAAGATTTTCGCTCGTTGGAAAGACTTTCTAGTATTGTCTTAAGCTCCGTGATACGGCTGCGATTCCCGCGGTACTGCTTTCGCCGCTCTGCTATATCAATATCTAATTCGTCGATGAGATCCTGGCGATGCTCATCCGTAAGGGGTTGCCCGCATGTCGGACATACAGGCTCTGTTGCGCCCTGTAAAGCTTCGATGCGTTTCTTAATCGGCTCTGTCTGCGGGGCGAGTGCATCGTTGGCGCCGCGCAGATTCGCGGCTTCCTTCGTGAGTTTCTCCCGCTCAGCGTCTAATTCTTTCAACCGAACCTGCAGTGGTTCGAGCTGCGCGAGTGCTTTCCGGACCTCATCCAGCGCGCCCGTAACTGCAGCTTGATCGGCTTGAGCGTCAGCCTCTTTAAGTTCGTTCTGCGCTTCAGAGAGTTCGCGCTCTCGGGAGGTGATTCGCCGTGTGAGGTCGTCGATCTGACGCTGGAGAGCCACCAGTTCAGAGCGTGTCCCCTCCAGGCTTGCCCATTCTTTCTCCGCCGCCTCCAGCTCTCCAGCTTTCTCGTTCGCCACGAGTTCAGAGGACTTAAGCTCCATCTCGTAGTCTTCACGTTGGGCAAGTTCTCGTCCGATCTCATCTAAACGTCCGTCGAGACGCTCGACCTCCGCGCGCGTCGTGGAGATACGCTGCTTGGCTATTTCCTCGTACTTGTCCCACACTGACAAGCCCAGGATATTCGCTAGCACCTGTTTTCGCTGCGCCGGAGTTTTTGTGGTGAACTCATCAGCCCGCCCCTGAAGGAGAAAAGCCGAATTCACGAAGGTTTCGTAATCCAGCCGGATCAAGCCGTCGATCTTCGCTTGAGTTTCACGTATCGTTGCTTCTGCTATCCCTTGCCAACCATCAACCTCTGAATTCCACGCCTGGAATTCCAGCAGAGAACTGCCGCGCTTCCCGGTCTTCCGCTGGCGGATGACGCGAAAACGATCCTCACCCTGCGTAAAGGTCAACGCCACGCGCATTTCAGTCTGGCCTTGGTGGATTAGATCATCCGGGCTGTTGCTGCGTGCCTTGCCCCATAACGACCAGGTGATGGCATCAAGCAGAGAGGATTTCCCTGCACCGTTTTCGCCGGCTAAACAGGCAACATGGATGCCTTGAAAATTCAAGGGAGCGGGATCGCGATAAGCGAGGAAGTTGCGCAGCTCTAGTTCAACAGGGATCATTGGATAGACAAATCATTCCAGCAGCTCTCCGGCCTTCGCCAGAAGCGCTTTCAATCTTTCAGGATCAACGTCACGGCTCTCAAAATAACGCTCGACCAACTCGAGAGGAGCGAGTGTTTCCGGCGATAGTTCTCCGAGCCTGGCTCGTGCCTCGTCTTCAATTTCGCGCGCCACTATGAAACTCGCCGTATCTTCCAGCGCTCCTTCGATCTCTCGTTCCCGCAGGCTTGGGATCTGATCGGCGCGCAATTGAACTTGCAGACGAATAACAGCGCCTTCGGTTTCTGCCCTTTCCAGGGCATCAACAACCACTGTGGTCGGGTCCTCCTCGGAGCGGACGTCGATGCTAACGGTACGAAACGGTCGGGCGTTCACGGGAACAAAGGACCAGGTAGTCTCATTGCGCTGCAGCTCAACCCAGCAAAATCCTTTCTCTTCGCCCTCCTCACCAAAATCAATCCGCTCGAGCGACCCGCTGTAAACAACAGGCGGGTAGCCTTGAGGGTTAAGATCCTGGTGCTTATGGATGTGCCCAAGCGCTACATAGTCCCATACCGGGTCAGCCACCATGGATTTTAAAATGGGAAGGTCGCCCCCCAACATGACGGACCGCTCCGAACCGAACTTCGCCGCTTCAACCGTGAAGTGGCCGACGAAAACGCGCGGCATATCCTGGGCAGCCGCTTCTTCCGTCAGCACGGCAATGCGTTTCGCCACTTCAGCACGCAATCCCTGGTTCAGCTCCTCGATGGATTTGCCCTGGTATTTCTTCCAGGCCATCAAGCGATTGCGCATTGGATACGGCATCCAGGCGAGGAGGACAGGACCATGCGCCGTCTGCACAACCTGTGCGTCATCTTTGTAACCGACGATCACCCCGGGGACATCAAGGGCGCGAAAAATATCAAGGCTGTTTGCCTTAACAACCATGCCCGGCATGTCGTGGTTTCCCACGAGCAGCAGTGTCGGCATCTCATCTGCCAGGCGCTTAATGCGCTGCGCAAATTCCCGCTGTTGGGTGGGGTCCGGGCTGCGGTCTTTGAACGCATCCCCGGCGAACACCGCAAGATCTGCTCCGTGTTCAATGGCGTAATCCACAACTTCATCCAGCCGGTCCAGAAAATCTCGCACCCGGCTCGATGTTCCCGTATCGGGGTCGATCTTCCCGTAGTTCTCCATGCCGATGTGAGTATCGGCGAAATGAAGCATGCGAATGGGGTTTGCCATCACCTAGAATCCTTGTTCCTATCGACGAAATATTGTGGGGTTATCTCGCCTGACCCCTTTTAGTGCTCTTTATGGCGCTGCACCCACCTCTCAAGATTTTGAGGGCGTTCAAACGCTTCCATGCGGGTTAATAGGGCCTGCGAATCCGATTCGGTTATCAGCAGCTCGATGTGCTCATTGTAGATGAAACCCTCTTGCCGGGCATGTTCGATAACGGCCAAAAGCGGTGTGAAGTATTCCAGCGTATTCAGTATTCCGACGGGACTTCTGTGCAAGCCGATCTGTGACCAGGTGAGTATCTCAAACAACTCATCGAAGGTTCCGAACCCTCCGGGGAGGGCGACGAAGGCGTCTGCGCTCTCAGCCATGCGCGTCTTACGCGTATTAATATCATCAACCACGATCAACTCTGTTAATCCGGTGTGGAGAAGCTCTGGTGTTTCAAACATCGTTGGAATTATGCCGATAACTTCGCCCCCGTTCTCGAGCACTGAGTCTGCGAGCGCCCCCATCATGCCCGTACCGCCTCCCCCGTAAACGAGCCTTAAGCCCCGCTCGACAAGCGCGGCGCCCATTTCAACCGCCGCCTGGAGATACTCATCGTTTATTTGATCGCTGGAGCCGCAGTAGATGCAGATGTTTTGAATACTTCCCATAGGTTCTCCTGTTATCGACGATTCATGCCGAGCTTCTCAAGCTTTAGGTCACATCGCCTACTGAATCAAGCGAGCTGCGGATCGCCTCCGCTTGTGCGTCTAATTCATCGCGAGAGGCCACTGCTGAAAAATCCGCTTGCAGATGTAAACTTCCGGGGTTGCCCTGGAAACGGGGAATGACATGTAAATGGCTGTGAAAAACATCCTGCCCTGCGGCTGCGCCATCTGCTAGATACAGATTAACACCCTCGCAGCGCAAGCCTGATCGCCGCAATGCTCTGGCCATCCGCCGGCCTACGATGAACATGCGCGCGCAAACGGGTTCAGGAACGTCGTCAATGCCCGCTGCGTGTTTGTTGGGGACGACGAGTAAGTGGCCCGGATTAACAGGGTTAATATCCATAAATACCGTCACCTGTTCATCCCGAAACACGATACTGGCCTCGGACTGCCCAGATATAATTTCACAGAAAATACAAGGGGAGATGCCGGACAAATTCACCTCACACGGAGTCGGAAATCCCTATTCGGGTCGGTCAATCCAATCTTCGACGGTGATGATTGGCGTTATTTTGGTGTAATAGGGCATTCTATCATGACGACGCCGCGGCTCATAATCCCAACGCACCCTTGACGCAATCGAGGATTGTCGTGAAAATCCCCCTAACATATAAGGAGCTTAACCACCATGTCAGAGACCTTCTTCCCAGTATTAATTCTCAACGCAAGACCGGCTGCCGGGAAAAGCGAGATCATCCACGCGCTTAAAACGACGCCTGTGGAGGAACGAATCGCCCGCTTCCACATCGGTCCGCTCCACATCCTGGATGATTTCCCTATAATCTGGGCTTGGTTCGAGGAAGACCACCTCCTGGAGACAGTCTTTCATCAGCCCCGACTGCACACGACAGCCGACAGCTATTTCCTGACCACGGATCTATGGCATTTGCTTATCGAGCGGCTCTCCCTTGAGTATGAGAAATGGCAAAGGGACACGCCTGAAGACCACACCGTTGTCTTTGAATTTTCGCGCGGCGGCGAGCATGGCGGGTATGAAGCGGCCTACAAACACCTTAGCCGTGAGATATTAAGCCTGGCGTCCTGCCTATATGTCGATGTCACCTACGAAGAATCGCTACGGAAAAACCGCGCCCGCTTCAATCCCGAACGACCGGACAGCATTCTGGAGCATGGGCTGCCGGATAAAAAACTGGACCGCCTCTACCGGGAGGATGATTGGTCGAGCTTCTCGAGTGGGAA
>Ga0255368_10210_pt1 | contig 14507 bp, 14 predicted proteins | sample ANMaggSeSYBR01E6_FD_182094 | JGI IMG/M metagenome (GOLD analysis project Ga0255368, IMG submission 182094) | Sediment cell enrichment communities from methane seep in Santa Monica Basin, California, United Staets - ANME aggregate JGI... | ecosystem: Environmental > Aquatic > Marine > Cold seeps >...
TTAGAAGAGGTTATTTATGGATTAAAACTGAGAATTTTGGTGTGATACTGGAGAACATGGGTTATTATGATGAAGTACTTGAATTTCAAGGTGTATGGGCAAGCGGAAAGAATCTTGAAGAATGCAGGAATAATCTTGAAGACGTGATAGATGAATTGATGATAATAGGGTTAAAAAAAGGGTTATCCATACCTCAAATTGTAAATTTCAATTTTGAAACAACTGAACATTCCGGATTTTAACCCATCGAATTCGAGGGGTTTAGAAAACTGGCCGGGTTAAAGAGTTTTGCAATGACAGCCAAAAGGTGGATATATTAACAGCGATTTAAAATTATTGAGGAGAATTTATGAGACGGAAGCAAGCTCTAAAACTTTTGCGTGAACATAAGCAGGAGTTTGAGGATCGATATGGTATCACCCGGCTAGGGATTTTTGGCTCGGTAGCAAGAGATGAAGCTGGTGAGCGCAGCGATGTGGACGTGGTCGTTGAGATGCCACCCGATATGTTTGCAAGGGTAATACTCAAAGAGGAACTGGAGATGATTCTCAGGTCAAAGGTCGATGTTGTGCGTTACTGGCGGCGCATGAACCAGTACCTTAAAAGACGAATCGACAGGGAGGCATACTATGTATGACCCTACACTGCTCATGGAAAAGTTGGAACAGATTGATGAGGCGTTAGCTAAAATCAAGCGTCGGTTTTCCAGCATTAATTCGCCAGACGATTTCCTGGATAGTGATAAAGGGCAAGACATGCTGGATGGAATCGCCATGATGCTCATAGCCATAGGGGAAAACTTCAAAACGATTGACAAAGAGACCGAAGGTAAATTTCTAACACAACATTTTCCAGATATTCAGTGGTCTGGCGTCAAAGGGGTGCGTGACGTCCTTTCTCACCAGTACTTCAATATTGATGCCGAGGAGATTTTCTACATTTGTACCAATGATCTGCAGCCTTTGCGCACTGCTGTACAGGAAATGATAAAGGAATTGATAAATGGCCATACACCCTGATTTTATTCCTGCACAGGAAGGTTGAGGTAATGAAGCTCCCCACAGCAGAGCTATGGGGAGCTTCATTGGTTGTCTACAAAATATTAAATAATAGTTCAGTATATCTAAATTACAGGAGTGAATTTAGATGAAAATGAAGGTTAATGATATAGAATTATTTTATGAGGTACGTGGTGAAGACGAGCCAATCATTTTTTCTCATGGATGGATGTGCGATTGCTCGGTATGGAATTCTCAAATTGAGTTTTTCGCTGAGAAGTACAAGGTGGTTGCATATGACCAAAGAGGACATGGCAGATCAGATAAACCTAAAGGCGACTATTCGGTACAGACATTATCGAATGACATGCACTCTCTCATACAAAAACTAGATATTGAAAAAGTTACACTCGTTGGTCATTCGATGGGAGGTATGGCTGCGCTCGTATTTGCCCTGGATCATCCTGATAAGGTCTCTAAATTAGTATTAGTTGGCACTTCAGCAAAAATGGATTTTTCGGGGTATATCCAATTATGGATTATGATGCATATTTTCTCTTATGAGTCATTCGCTCGTAGGATGATTGATCTACTGTATGATCCTTCAGAACAAGTTAAGAAGGAGGCGTTTGATAGAGCTATGAATACACCAAAGTTTGTAAGCTATGATTGTGCTACAGAATTCATGAAAAATTACGATATAAGAGACCGAGTTTCCGAAATAAAAGTGCCAACACTAATTATCGTTGGTGAAAAAGATGAGGCAACGCCTGCAAAAATGAGTCAGCTTTTAAACAGAGAGATTGAAGGTTCAAAGTTACAAATTATATCTGATACCAAGCACATGCCTTTGATTGATAAAGCCAAAGAATTAAATGAAATTATACAAAAGTTCATTGAGTAAGACTTGTAAAAAGCCGAAAAAACTCAATTAAATTTACAATTAATAAACCTGCACCTAAAAAGAAACACTGAATCAACGAATCGACAGAATTTCCAAACCCTCAAGCATCCACAGGATGCTGCGCAAATTTCATTGTGAAGTCCGTAACTTCAAGTGGCAGATCCATATTTGGTGTAGAAATCCCCTATTTTTTTAAAAACTTGAATTGTCATAATATCTTCAAAAGAATTAAATATCACTTATAATCATAAACATTAATGACATCATAAATCTCTGATTAATAACAAAGGGAGGAGTAAAGATATGAAAGTCCTAGTTACTTATATGTCTGTTACAGGAAATACTAAAAAGGTAGCTGAACAGGTTGTCCCAAAACTAAAAGCATATGTACAAATCAAATGATGTTTATCCGATTTGGGAAATTAATTTTTAATTTCAATTGATAATTATCTGTTTGAGATAAAATATGGCCGAATTGTATAATATGGAATAGTTTTGGGACAGCCTGTGAAGCTATTTTTAAGGAGATTCAAGAAGAAAAAGAAATTAAAGAACTCGGAGAGGTTGAAAATCTCGAAGGCTACGATGTTGCATTCGTTGGCTTCCCGGTTCATGGATTCGGACCACCTGAAGACGTGAAGGTATTCTTAGACAAATATGCTAAAGGTAAGAACCTCGCTCTTTTCATAACACATGCAATGCCTCAGAGTATGGAAATGCTTGAAGGAATCCTTGTAAAATGCAATGAACCCGCATGTGAAGCGAACCTATTAGGTACATTTGACTGCCAGGGAGAACTTGATGAAAGCCTGGCACAAAAATTGTTAAACAATCCTGACCCAAAAATGCAGAAGTTTGGGGCGATGCGTGAAATGACGTTAGGTCATCCGGATGCTAATGAAATTGAGAGTGCGCAATTGTTCACAAAGGAGATAATGGAAAATGTGCGTTAGACCAAAGATTTATATTTGGAACACTTTCCTTAGCATCAGGTCCTGAAATACTAAATAAAGAAGAAAAAAAGGACTGTTTGTGGAATACTGTCATATCTTATGAGAAAGATGGAGCGCTGGACTTTGAGGCATGGGAAGGTGCAACACCCAACAAACTAACAGTCCCGGTACCAGGGACTGTCAACTTACGTGGTGTTACTGTTGAACCTTCGAAATCTCTACAAATTCAAACCCGTTGCAGCATCCGCAATGCTCAAATAAATAACAACCTCAAAAACAGCGTCAACACCAGATAGCGTGACAGTCCCCGGTACAGAAAAAACATTTATAGAGGGAAGAATCATTGTAATCGGGAATGAATATGGAGAAGGAGACCTAAACAAACCAATTATATTTTAAAAATTTCAAATAACTTAATTTTTTATTCGGAATATGAAAGGATTATTGGAGTAGAGGTTTATGAAAGAGATTTTGTTAGAGCCGCATGTTGATTCTATACGGATGCCAGAGAATCTGAAAATTGGATTGATGGTTTCAGAGGCAAGAAAGAAATGTCAGAATACGGCATGTCCTTTCGAATATTATGGATTGGCATTCGGACAATCCCCGTTCCATGTTCCAGAGCCTCTTGTAGCTGCATTGGCTGGGAATGCAAGTATTGGGCATTATTCAGATGCTGAGGGTATAGAACCATTGCGCGAAGCTATTTCCAGTTTTAATAAGCGGCATTTCAATCTGGATGTCGAGCCTGGTAGAATCGTGGTCGGTCCGGGAACAAAGACTTTAATACATATGATATTTGACATCGTTAAGAGCGATGTGATCATCCCGTCTCCTTCATGGATCGGTTATTTTCCTCAAGTCAAGCTGTTAGATAAACACATTCATACATTCCACTTAAAGCCTGAATGCGATTATAAGATCCAGCCTGAAGATCTGGCTGAATTTGTGATGGATCTTCATAAAGAGCAGCATACATTGATCATCAATAACCCGCATAATCCTACTGGGGTGGTGTATTCGAAGCATGAACTGGAGAAGATCGCACAAGTCTGCAAGGAACATAATATTCTTGTGATAGCTGATGAGATATATGCGTTGACTACATATAATTTTGAAGAGTTCACGAGTATGGGTTCAATCTATCCGGAAGGGACTTTTGTCACAAATGGTCTCTCCAAGGACAGATCCGCAGGTGGATATAGATTAGGCTCATGTATATTGCCTGAAAATTGTTCAGATAGGCTTAAAGAAGCTTTTAAAAAGGTTGCTGCAACAATCTACACGAATGTATCAACACCGGTACAATATGCAGCCATCAGAGCGTATGAACCCAATTACGAGATAGAAGAATATTTTAAGATTATCCGGGAGATTCACAGGATTATGGGCACTTTCATGAGCAATGCGTTTAACGGGATAGATGGAATAAAAGCCACCATGCCCAGAGGATCTTTTTATTTCTTTGCAGATTTTAATGAAATCTCTGAGCAATTGGTCAAAAGGGGTGTAAAGACATCCAATGAGTTGATGAGCTCATTGATCTCACATCCGTTCCATATCGCTGCGGTCACCGGCGATGCGTGTCTGCTTGACCCGGATAATTTTGGTGCAAGGATCGCATTTGTGGATTATGATGGTAAGGCAGCATTTGAGGACTTTAAAGCAAACCCACCTGAAAACTCGTCGGATGAGATTAAGTTTGTTCAGAAGAATGCACCACGAATGGTCGATGCAATCGGGGCAATGGAGAACTATCTTAATTTCATAAAAGATGGCTTTCCTGATTCTTAAGCGTGTTCGATATTGGTATAATCGGATATTTCAGAATTGTAGGTTACCAGATCCTTTACATCGAGGTCGTGAACATTGTTCTTGCCTGTGATCCGTGAGAATGTCTTGATCTCTTCTGTAGATACTCTCAGAAAGTTTTCAACTCTTTTTGCTGAGTGTTCAATCAATACTCTGGCCCTCAGTTCTGGTTTCTGTGTTGTGACTCCCACCGGGCAGTCGCCTGAATGGCATATTCGGTACTGCTGGCATGCGGCAGCGATAAGAGCCGATGTTCCGATGGCTATGGCATCAGCACCCATGGCAAGGGCTTTTGCAAAATCGGACGATATCCTCAAGCCCCCTGTAATAACCAGTGATATATCTGTTCGATCATTTTCATCCAAAAACTTCCTTGCGCGGTGGAGAGCGAAGATCGTTGGGACAGATGTTGCCGCCTTGACGATCTTGGGGGCGGAGGCGGTAGTACCAGGTCTACCATCGATGGTAATGAAATCGGGTTCAGCATAGACTGCAACTTCCAGATCATCTTCAATATTCCCTGCTGCCATCTTTATACCTATAGGCTTTCCACCCGATCTCTGCCTCAGCATATCGACCGCATCTTTCAACTCGCCTGGGTTGTTGATATCTGGAAAGTGTGCAGGGCTCATTATATCAGTACCCTCCGGGTAACCGCGTATCTTTGCTATCTCTGCTGTTACCTTGGCTGCAGGAAGATGACCGCCCATGCCCGGCTTTGCAGACTGTCCGATTTTGATCTCGATTGCATCTACGCGTTTGAGGTTTTCATCTGTGACGCTGTATTTGTTTGGTACGTACTCAAAGATGTATCTGTATGAGCTTTCCAGTGATTGCTCAACCAGTCCACCCTCGCCAGAACACATAGCCGTTCTCACAGCAGAGCTTCCCCTTGCAAGAGCGATCTTGATCTCATGCGAGAGTGCACCGAAGGACATATGGGTTATGTATATCGGCGTTTCTATAATTAGTGGGTATTTTGCGTTGGGTCCGATCGTTGTCCGGGTATTAACTGCTTCATCCTCGTTTAATGGAAGCGTTGATAACTGAGCACCTTTGATCAGGATCTCATCCCATGAGATGACATTATTTGTGGTTCGCATCGGCTCGGTGATTGAGTGACCACTTACAGACATACTCTGTATGTCCTCCATAACGGTTTCAAATTCATCTGATTCTCTCTTCAGATTTCCGAGATATTCGTCGATACTCCCTTCTCTCCCTGTTTCAAGGGGAATATCTATCTCATCATCCTTGAAGTTGATATGCCAGTGTGTTCCATCGCAGAATGGTTTGTTCTTTGAGCCGCCGCAGCGACAGAGTGTGCAGTGCTCATTTGATTCTGGTGTTGAGCCATTATAATCCTCTAAAGCGATCCCTCCCACCATATTATATGGACCATCTTTGTGGAGGCTTATACCTGGCTCTCGCTCCACAGCATCGCGCTTGATCCCCTTTAACGTATAGCTCAACGCTCCTGACGGGCACATTTCGATAACCTGAATAATCTCCTCCACAGAAGCTCCGTCAGGATCGATCCAGGGTTCGGTTTGCATCCTCCAGACAGACGGCAGGTTATCTGTGCAGTATCCGGCATGTGAGCAAACGCCACGGTTATCATGGATGGTAATTTCTTTTCCCACGTAGTTATCCACCCTGTCGGGTTGACGCCCTTCTATCTTCGAACTGTTGAAGTCTATTTTGGTATGGGTCCCATCGCAGTGGGGTTTGCTTCCCGATTTTCCACAGCGGCACAGAACCATGGTTCTGGCTGTTTTTACCGATTCGGCCCTGGATGTCTTCAAATTAGAGACATTCGAGATTACATACGGTCCACTATCCCGTGACTCAATCGTCTGTTTATCTCTCTGTGACATAACTCAACACCTTGATTTAACTAGGATAAATACGTTGGATAAATATGTTGGATAAATACGTTGGATAAATACGTTGGATAAATACGTTGGATAAATACGTTGGATAAATACGTTGGATAAATACGTTGGATAAATACGTTGGATAAATACAATTACCGAATCGTGAGTTATAAACTTTTGCAATCCAGGACGTCGCCCCGATACTTCTAAAAATAACGGGTGTAAATGATAAGATATTTATTGGACTTGGGCAAAAGTATTAGATAGAAGTAGAGGCGAGATCACAGGTAAAAGGGATAGGATTTGATAGAGTGGCTGATTTACGAGAGAAGAGGCGGGCTATCTGTGGCATCTGTTCAGCCGGCTGCTGGGTAGTGGTGACCTATGACGATCAGGGCAGAATAAGCAAGGTCGAGGCTGATGATTCATCGCCTCTCGGGATGATCTGTGAAGTGGGAAAGAGATCGCATGAGATAGTCTATTCAAAGAACCGATTATTATATCCGATGCGAAGGAAGGGACCCCGTGGAACCTACGAGTTTGAGCGTATCACGTGGGATGAAGCTTTTGATACTATTGTAGAGAAACTGGAGTTGATCAAAGAGGAGTCAGGACCCGAAGCAACAGCAATATACACGGGTAGTGGAAGCTTTGAACTTGCGATGTGCGATATCTTTCAGCCCAAGGGTGTAGCTGTATCATCCGCGTCAAGCCTTCTCTTTGGGTTTGGTTCGCCCAATACCCTGGGTGTGGGTGCGCTTTGTTATGTCTCGTTTGCCATGATCGCTCCACATGTGACGATGGGTGGCATGTTCATCAACATGTTCTCCGAGATCGAAAAGGCTGAACTGATCGTTATATGGGGCAAGAACCCGGCAGCACACTGCCCACCGTATGATTTCACACGTATACAGGAGGCTCACAAGCGTGGCGCCAAGATCGTTGTCATCGACCCGAGAAAAACAGCTATGGCTAAGTACCCGAACGCTGAATGGATACCGATCCGTCCCGGGACCGACGGTGCACTGGCATTGGGGATATGCAATGTTGTAATCAACGAGGAACTCTACGATGAAGACTTTGTGAAGAACTGGACTGTTGGTTTTGAGGATTTCTCCCGTTATGTCCAGCATTTTCGACCTGAAGTGGTGGAGCATATAACAGGTGTTGCGGCTAAAACAGTAGTTGAGCTTGCACGAAGGATTGCCAACAGTGATGGTGTTGCCCCGGTTATGTACAGTGGGTTGGAATACAGCGATGGTGCGGTTCAGGCAATTCGTGCGACCATGGTGCTATGGGCACTGGCAGGACAGCTTGACGTTCCCGGAGGCTGGTGTTTCAAGATGCCGCAGAATCGGTTCCCGCTCAATCGTGAAGGGCACATAGCCAATCCTGACATACGGAAGGCTGCAGGTTATAATAACTTTCCCATCTACACAAAGTATCGTGGTGAGTTACACGCAAACATTCTCCCCGGCGCTGTTCTGGAAAAGAGACCGTACCCTATAAGGATGCTTATCAGCCTTGGAGCATCGATCATTACATCCTGGCCTCAATCAGATATCTGGAGAAAGACTCTTGCCGGACTTGATTTTCTCGTCTGCGTGGACAGGCAGATGAGCGCTGATATGGCTTATGCAGATATAATACTCCCAGCCACTACCTATTACGAGATCGAATCCTATATGGTTTACGATTCTATCTTTCGCATACGTGAGCGTGTTATAGACCCCGTGGGTGAGGCACGGAATGACTTCTTCATCCAGGCGGAGCTGGCACGGCGTTTGGGCTACGGGCATCTCTATCCGCAGACAGAAGAAGAACTCCTCAGACAGGTCCTCAAAGATTCGGGATTCACCTTAGAAGACCTTCGGGCAGCCAATGGAATGGTAGAGACCCCTGCAGTCTTGATGGAATACAAAAAATGGGAGAAAGGACTTCTGCGTGAGGATGGGGGTTTGGGTTTTGAGACACCATCAGGAAAGTTCGAGATTGCTTCATCAATTCTTGCAGAGCACGGCTATGATCCACTGCCAGTATATACAGAACCAGGTGAGAGTCCGCTCTCTCAACCAAAACTTGCTAATGAATTTCCATTAGTATTCAATTCAGGTGCCCGCTCTAACGTGGATCTGCACAGTCTGCACCATTCGATACCATCGTTAACAAAGGAGAAACCCGTCCCAACGGTGATGATCAATACAAAGGACGCTGAGAAGCGTAGTATCGAAAACGGCGACTTCGTTCATATCAAAACCAGTCGCGGGGTCATTGGGATGTATGCCTATGTCACGGACGATATAGTACCAGGAGCAATCGAGGCAAGCAGTATGGGTGGAGGAGCACTCGGACCCGACGAGTGGCGGGAGGCGTGCATCAATGACCTGACCGACCTGAAACGATTTGACCCGATTTCAGGATTTCCTGTATATAAAGCATTATTATGTGACATAGTTAAAGCTGCTGATGGTGGCAGGGAAGAGATAATAGGGGCTGGTGAATACACTACAGATACAGAGGTAGAGAGACCAGTAAGAGAAAAGCGGATCTATCTTGATAACAATGCAACCACACCCTTAAGCCAGGAGGTAAAGGAGACCATGATCAACTACCTGGATACATTCGGTAACCCTTCAAGCCTGTATGCAAGTGGAAAAGAAGCGCGTGTAGCAGTGGAAGATGCCCGCAGGAAGATTGCCCATCTCATCAACTGCACTGCCCGACGCATCACCTTTACAGGAGGTGGATCTGAAGCAAACAATATCGCCTTAAAGGGAACAGCCTTCTCAAAGAGAAGTAGTGGAAAAACCCACCTCATAACCTCTGCTATAGAGCACCCATCTGTACTTAAGACCTGCAAGTGGCTCGAAAAGAACGGTTTTACCGTAACTTATCTACCTGTGGATGAAGACGGATGTATCAACCCCGCTGATCTGCGATCAGCGCTAAACGATAAAACATGTCTTGTTTCGATAATGCTTGCAAACAATGAGACCGGTGTGATCCAGCCAATCGCAGAACTATCCGGGATCGCTCATGAAAATGGTGTGCTTTTTCACACAGATGCTGTCCAGGCAGTAGGAAAAATTCCCGTGAATGTGGAAGATCTAAGCGTGGATATTCTGACCCTCTCTGGCCATAAAATACATGGTCCGAAAGGAGTGGGTGTCATGTATATGCGTGAAGGAGTTGAGCTTGAGCCTCTTATTACAGGAGGACACCAGGAGAGGGGACTGCGGGCTGGAACAGAAAACGTCATTGGTATAGCTGGCATGGGAAAGGCCGCTGAGATCGCTGTGAACCATCTCACTGATATAGACAGGATCAGATATATGCGGGACAGGCTTGAGCAGGGAATTATCGAGATAATTTCAGATGCAGTTGTTAACGGCCATCCTGAGAAACGTTTACCCAATACGCTCAATGTTACCATTCCTAACATGCGTGGAGAGTCACTGGTGATCGCACTGGATGAACGAGGTGTTGCGATCTCCTCAGGTTCAGCGTGCACGGCTGGATATCCGGAACCATCCCACACGCTATTAGCAATGGGGCGAAGCGAGGAAGAAGCACATTGCTCGCTGCGTTTCTCCTTAGGAGAGACAAACACCACAGAAGAGATCGAAGAAACACTTCAAATACTGAATGAAATAGTAAATGAACAGGAAGCGATAGTTCGTTTCGTCTCCTGCAGATAATCAAATAACTGGCGAGGTAGATCTATTGAAGACTGGATACAAAATACTCTCACCACCGGACATCAAGACACGTGGAACTGATCTCGACTTTGCATCAGATATCCTGATCGGTCTTTCAAGGGATAAAAAGTCCATACCATGCAGGCATATCTATGACAGAGAGGGAGATAAACTCTTCAGACGGATAACCGAACTTCCTGAATACTATCTCACCAGGTGCGAGTACGACATCTTCCAGCAGCACAAAGACAATATCGTAAAATCTATCGATAAAGATCGATTCAATGTGATAGAATTGGGAGCAGGAGACGGTAAAAAAGCAAAAGTCCTCTTAAAGCACTTTTTGGAAACGGGAATGGATGTGACATACATCCCGATAGACATCAGCGAAGCAGCTATGAAAAACCTGATAAATAAATTCACTGAAGACCCGATCGATATAACCATTAAGGGCATCGTTGCAGAATACTCAGAAGGACTCAAATGGTTATCCCAGGCAGAAGGAGAGCGAAACCTGGTCCTGTTCCTGGGCTCAAACATCGGAAACGCTCATGAAAACGAGGCACGGACATTTCTCCACAAACTCCGGGGTGTACTCAACCCAGGAGATTACCTGTTAATCGGCTTTGATCTAAAGAAGGATATCGATACCCTGAACAAGGCGTATAACGACTCCGAGAACATTACGGCACAATTCCACCTCAATCTATTACGGCGCATAAACCGCGAACTGGGTGGAAACTTCAATCCTGACCAATTCAAGTACTACGGAAGATACAACGTCTTAACAGGCGCTATAGAGAGCTACCTTGTAAGCTTGAAAGACCATACAGTCTACATCGACATGCCCAATAGATCATTCTCATTTGAAAAATGGGAACCAATACATACAGAATACTCATTCAAATACACATACTCAGATATAACAAAGCTTGCCGAAGAAACAGGTTTTGAGATCACCTCCAATTATACCGACTCAAGAAAGTACTTCCTGGATTCCCTATGGCGCGTGAATAAAGGTACAAAGTAATCTTTGTCAATGCCGGTTAAAAAAGAACCAGATACCGGGGGTGTAACAAAGGATATAATCGTCCTCCCTGAACCACGAAACTCCAGTGGCATCTCTCTCGAGGAAACCCTGTTTGAAAAAAGGTCAATAAGGAACTATGAGGATGAGTGCTGACGCTGGCCGAGATTTCCCAACTCTTGTCGGCACAGGGTATCACACATCCAGGTGGATACAGGACCGCTCCTTCTGCAGGTGCGCTCTACCCGCTGGAGGTCTATGTGGTTGCAGGGAATGTGGATGGTATCCGGCCAGGAATCTATAAGTACAGGCCGCAGGGGCATGAAATGATACCGTTAGTTCGGAAAATCGCTTTCATGACCACGTAATTAACTAAAGCAAAGATTAGAAAGGGTTTTTATAAAGTCTGGTGTTTATTTAACATCAACTTATGAAAAGGAGGAACGCAAAGATGGGGACAAAGACAGCATTAATAGCAGGTGCAAGTTCAGATATTGGTCAGGCTATAGCCATATCTCTTGCTTCTGAGGGGTTCAACATTGCAGCCCACTATCATAAGAATATTGATGCAGTTCAAATTATTAAAGAAGAAGCACAAAAAAAGGGTGTTGAAGCTGGATTATTTTGTTTTAATCTGCTTCATCCAAAGCAAGCAAAAGAAATGGTAAACGCAGTAGTGAAACAATTCACAAGTATTGATGTTTTAGTAAATACTATTGGGCCTTTTTATTATCAAGATGTTCTCGAAGTTACACCCGAAGAATGGTCAGAATCTGTCAATATGAATCTTCAGGTTTCTTTTAATACTACATATTTTGCAAGGGAAAAAATTTGCGCATCCCAAGGACATATCATCAATTTTGCTTTTTCAGGCGTTGAAAATCTCAAGGCTTGGAGTATGTCTACAGGATACTGTGCTGCAAAAGCAGGAATTGTAATTTTGACAAAGTCCTTAGCTGCCAGCCTAGCTTCTTCAGGAGTCAGAGTAAATGCAATTTGTCCGGGTTTAATTGAAGAGGGAGCTACTACAGAATTGGAACGTCAAGAGATGGCGGAACAAATACCATTTGGTAGACCGGGAAGACCTAGTGAAATTGCAGAAGTAGTCAAATGGCTGGTTACTGATAGTCCACACTATCTTACTGGTGCTCTTATTCCAGTGGCTGGTGCTTGGGAATACTAAATATTTGGATGCATGATTTCAATTTTACATATCTATATTATACACCCTATACCTGAATAAATCTAGAAATGTGTAAACTAACAGAAATATAAAAACCACGAGCATTATCCATAATGCCCCGTACAGAGCGAAGCGGCGTTTGGGGTCGTGACTTAAATGTGATGCCGTAATGCCCTGTCGATTATGGCAGATTAAAAACAGGCAGGAGGAGGTGAAAAGGAAAAATGGCAAAAGTCCTGATATTTCACTATACAGAAGAAGGTAGACTTCCAAAACTAAGCAAAAAGGAACTTGAGGACATTATGGCGCAGTTATATGAGGTACTTAAGGACTATCCTGAGGTGAAGTTCAATGGCACATACGTAGACGAGAACGGGATGGGGATTTGCGATTGGGAGGCTCCGAATGCGAACATTGTGAAAGAGATATTACAGAAAGTACTGGGGGCTCCACCTGCCGACCCTGCAATTGTGGTTAAGCGGGTATTGTAATAGGCAAATATTCCATGTAAGAGGAATAAGAAATGCCTATCACAGGCTTGAAAATGTGCTATGGCGATTTGGGAATTCCAATTCGCCCATTTTTTCTTTTTTCCAAAGTGCCTTTTAATGATACGAGGAATTATAAGGACGGGGCACTGACGCTGGGTGAGGTTTACCAATTGCTTTGGGCAGCACAGTGTATCACACATCAAGGTGGATACAGGACCGCACCATACACATGAATAAATTTAGAAATGTGTATACTAACAGAAATACAAAAACCATGAGCAACATCCATGATGCCCCGTACAGAGCGAAGCGACGTCTGGGGTCGTAACTGTTGTATGGAGAAGAAGCAGAAATGAGTGAAAAATAAATGTTGTTTTTGGATATATGGACTTGGGAACCGGAAAAAAGAGATGAAGTTGAAAAAAGGGCAGATGAGTGGAAATGTCCTGAAGAGATAAGGGAACATAGCTATTGGATTGACCTCACAGGAAGTCGAGCCTTCTATCTTTATGAGGTAGAAGATCCTAAAGTTATTCTGGCAGCCAACGATTACTGGACTGACATTGCTCAACTTGACAATAAAATCAGACAACTACAGGAATAACCATAATATATTTATGCCAGTAATACTTTAAATGTAAAAATAATACTCCGAGTAATAATTTTCAGAATAATACAGGAGAATCACTCAAATGCCCGGCAGATTCACTGAAGAACAAATACAGCGATATTTACGCAACATCATGCTCCCGGAAATAGGCAAAAAAGGCCAGCAAAAACTACTTGACTCAAAAGTGCTCTGTATCGGTGCCGGAGGTCTGGGTTCCCCGGTCATCCAGTACCTTGCCGCCGCCGGAGTAGGCACACTTGGCATCGTCGACGACGATATGGTTGACTTAAGCAACCTTCAGCGCCAGGTCATACACGGCGGGAATGTGGATAAACCCAAAGTGGCCTCGGCAGCCGAATTCGTGGAGAAACTGAACCCCGATGTGAAGGTTGTACCCTATGAGACCCGGCTGGATGCCGACAATATCTTAGACACTATCAAGTATTATGATATAGTGGTCGACTGTTCTGATAATTTCGCCACCAGATATATGGTGAACGATGCCTGCGTACTGACCAACACCCCCCTGTCACACGGCAGTATCTTCAGTTTCGAGGGGCAGGCCATAACAATTATCCCAGGGAAAGGACCATGCTACCGCTGCCTTTTCGAACATGCGCCACCCCCTGGTGTGGCCCCCTTAAGTAATGAAGTGGGAGTGATGGGTGTGCTGCCCGGTATCATTGGTGTCATCCAGGCCACCGAGGTAATAAAATACTTGCTTGGAATCGGTGAACTACTACTTGGCAGGATGATATATTACGATGCCCTGTACATGACCTTTGATGAGATCAAGATACGCAAAAACCCACAGTGTCCCGTGTGCGGTGAGGAGCCAAAGATCGACAGCATACAGGAAGAGATCTATTGTGGGTCATGCCGGATATAGAAAATACCTGAATGCACTACCCAATTGATTCGAAGAGAAACAATATTATCAGATCAACAAGAAAA
>Ga0255368_10191_pt3 | contig 14502 bp, 17 predicted proteins | sample ANMaggSeSYBR01E6_FD_182094 | JGI IMG/M metagenome (GOLD analysis project Ga0255368, IMG submission 182094) | Sediment cell enrichment communities from methane seep in Santa Monica Basin, California, United Staets - ANME aggregate JGI... | ecosystem: Environmental > Aquatic > Marine > Cold seeps >...
ACCTGAACCCTCTTTTGTACTTCCCGGATGAAAGAGGGTTTTTGTTTTCAGGAAGACTGGGAAAATTCCCCGGGGAGCGGAATTGAAACGCTGGCAAGAAGGGGGAGATTATTGATCCCTTACTGGTAACTATTATAGTGTCATTTACCCCTTCCTGTCAGTAGAATTTTCCCAGTCTTCCTGAAAACAAAAACCCTCTTTCATCCGGGAAGGACAAAAGAGGGTTCAGGTTGTTAATGCCCGGTTGGTTCAGTCGCTCACCAGCAGAGCCTTCGTAAAGCGGCCGTGGACTTTTCCAGTCCAGCGGGCAAGGTGCACGGTGGCTCCACCACCGCTTACCCGGGTCTCACCACTTTCTTTACAAGCATCGTTTCCTAAACTTGATTTGCAGATCAGGGGACCTTCAGGAATGACCAATGGAGGATCGGGCAGGACCGCGGAGACCACAGTCAGGCCCAGGGAGCCAATGAATATTGGGATTGCGATAAACGCGACTTTAAATTCCGGCAATGAAGTCCAATTTCACCTGGGAGATCTCAGGGTGCGGTGATTTCGACCGTTGCGCCATAGTTCCAGAAGTTAAATTGCCAGGTGGAAAAACCTTCCCCCTCGCCAGCCAGGTCGGTCAGTACCACCCGGTGGATCTGGTTTGTCGCGGTATCAACCCACATGTCGGCTGCCATGGATTCAACGATAATCAGTTCATTGCTGATCTCGGAGATCATGGCCCCGGGGATGATGCCGCTCAAATGAGTCAGGGTAACTCCAGGCATTTCTTCCAATTCTTCCTCGCCTACAAGGACCAATTCATACGTTCCGCTTCCCAGCCTGGGAAAAAATCCCGCTGTGGGATCAAAGTATTGGGTCGGTTTTAAGAGGTAAGCAGAGTCCAGTTCCTGATAGGCACCGGAGAGAGGATTGCTGCCCCATTGGATGTCTTCCAGGCTGATGACGGTGATTTCTGTCACCATGCCCATGAATGAGATGTTAACTTTGGTTAGGGCTTTGTCAGGGGATACATAATGACCAACGGCATCAACAAATTGGACTGAATTATCGGCATCCAGATATACAGCGGGACCCGTGTGAGAGGTCTGGAACTCAAAACCCGCCAGGCCGCACATATAAACTACGGCGTTTTCCAGGATGGATTCAGGGGTGATTTCGGGCGCGGGAGGTCCCCCGCATCCTGCAGCCAGGATGATCAGTAAGATTATGATTGAGGAAATTGGTAGATAGCGTTTCATGGTTCCCTCCTCAAGAGTTATTAAGTTCAAATTTAGTATAACAAAAAAATCACCCAGGAACGGCTGCATGTATTATTTATCACCTGTCCGGACAAAAAAGTAAATAGGTTGCAGAAATTAGTTTGCAGACACGACACGATAGGATGCGGGACCCCGCATCCTGATTCTAGAAATTCCCCAGTCTTCCTTAAAACAAGAACCCTCTTTCATCCGGGATGGACGAAAGAGGGTTCAGGTTGTTAATGCCCGGTTGGTTCAGTCGCTCACCAACAGAGCCTTCGCAAAGCGGCCGTGGACTTTTCCAGTCCAGCGGGCAATGTGCATGGTGACCGTGGCCAGAAACACGCCAAAGACGGCAATCAATGGGGTTAGATAGTCCGGAATATACCAGATGATCTCCCCGTAGCTGATTGCTTCGATGGGCACGTTAAAGACGATGGCCGCGATAGGGGCAGCGATGAAGCCTGCTGCCAGGGCAATCAGGGTGACCATGACTGTGAAATAAATGATACCTAAAGGCAGCATCAAGAACATGTAGAGCAGCCCCAGCCAGGTGCTTTTGCCGGTTAAGAGTTGTTTAAGGCGTTCCATCCAGCCCAGGCTGTTGTCGGTAAACGAAGCCCGGCGCGGCATGCGTTCTCCCAGCAGAGCTTCCACCAGCCGTCCTTCCAGGAAAGATAATCCCCGCACGGAAAGCAGGAACAGGATCATAAAAGGGATGCCGATGACCAGGATAATCAGGCCCAAAGAGAGTGATAAGCCAGTCACCGCCCAGGTGAAATACAAGATACCTGTCATTAGCGAGATTAACATAAAGACCAGGCCGCCCCAGGCCCGGGGGTCAGCAAAGACCCCAAAAAATCCGGGATAGGTTTTACTATTCGCGTCTGCGGAGCCGGCAGCTCTGCGAGCTGCGGGTGTGGCTGCCAGGGCGGGGGGCAGGTTTTGTTCCCAGCTCAGGTAAGCCTGGGCAATTTCCTCTGCCTCGCCGTAGGTTTGAATGACCCCTTTGATAACTTCGTTTTCTGCCAGGTCTTCCTGGTCCGCTTTTTCGCTTTCCAGGGCGGTGCGCAGGTGTTCCTCGGCGTCGGCCAGGGCATCCTGCACGGTGGCTTTGTCTGCTCCCGCCAGAGCGGATTTTAAGTCGTCTAAATAAGTTTGGATGAGTTCGTCAGTTGTTTTCACTGGTAATCACCTCCCAGTACGTTGTCTACAAAAGTTTTGGTTTCGTTCCAGATTTCTGTCCAGTCCTCGAGGGCCTGTTTCCCGGATTCGGTGACCCGGTAGTACTTCCGGGGCGGACCGCTGTCGGTCATTTCCCGTTCGCTGCTGAGAAGATCCTGGGCTTCGAGTGAGCGCAGGACGGGGTAAATGGCACCTTGCTTAACGGTTACCGAATCAGTTTTTGCTTTCGCATCCCCGGCGCCTAGCGGTGAACCGATAAGCTTTCCAATCTGGTAGCCGTAGAGCGGCTCTTTGGTTTGGGCCAGGATGCTGAGCAGGGCCAGGGATACTGTCCCGGAGCTGAGTTCCTTGCGGAATTTTTTATGGGTTTCCTGAATGTCTATCAATTTCCTCCTCCTTTTCATTGCCTGGCATGTGCCAGGGTGAAGTTCGATATAGTCTTTACTGGAGCATATGCGGTGCTTATTACTAGTATGAAGTTAATACTATACCAAAGTGTGCAGTATGTCAAGGGGGAATAATGGCAATTAAATAAGGTAACTGTGAGCTTCTTGACACGGCAATATTTGTTTTGTACACTGGGTTAGGGGAGTAATTAGATCGGGAGATTATTTTAGTTATTAGTTTTAGCGAATTTCTAAACTTGTGATAAATATATTTTAATTGACAGTAGTACTAAATTGTGATACTATGGCGCTGCGAAAGAAACACCAAGCAACATTGGATGCAATTTTTGCAGAACCAACCAGGGCTAATATCAATTGGAATGATATAGAAAACCTACTCGTAGCTCTAGATGCAGACATTAGTGAAGGAAAAGGATCAAGGATAAGGGTTAACCTAAATGGGGTAAAAGCTGTATTTCACAGGCCACACCCTGGAAAAGAAGCATCAAAGCCTATGGTCCGATCAGTTAGAAAATATCTTGAAGCAGCAGGAGTGTCAGAATGATGGAATATAAAGGATATATCGCAAGAGTTGAACTCGATGCTGAAGCCCGAGTCTTCCATGGTGAAGTAATCAATATGCGAGATGTTGTTACATTTGAGGCTGATTGTGTAGATGAATTATTAAAAGAGTTTCATCTTTCAGTCGATGATTATTTAGATTACTGTAAAGAACTTGGAGAAGATGCTTCTAAGCCGTTTTCAGGGAAATTCGTATTAAGAGTTGATACTGATCTTCACAAAGAACTTTTTCTAAGATCACAACTAGAAAATAAAAGTCTTAACTCTTGGATTGTAGAAGCTCTTGAAGAAGCAGTATCAAATGATACCAAGAGAGTTATTAGTCACCAATCTGTGTGATAAATCATTGGTTAATTTGTTGATTTCTTCAGTATTCTTAAGTAGCTCGTTCTCATTTGGACGGGCTCTAGTCTTCTTCAATTGGGGTTTTGGCACCACCTTCGCTCTTCAGGACCATGGATAGTTGCTGGTCAATTCTGGATTTTATTTGTGAGGATGAAAAGGTTGAAGTTAAATTTGAACTCCCTTTATTTAACATAGGCTCCTCCAATTAGTTGAGTAACGGATCACTAGTAATCATTCAGTATTGATTCCCCCTATAGAGACTATAGCCGTATTTCGTAATTATTATGCAATTGCAAATTCTGGAAAATATACTGGTTCAAGCGATATAGCCGAGCTGGACACATACCTTTATCCGCCACCTTTGGGCAGGCTGCCGGTTCGCCCTTTTGTCTTATGTGTAGGGATTCATAAGGTAAAAAGGATCATCTAAAAGACCGCCCCAGAGGGGCGGTCTTATTCGGAGTTGGGATTGAATAGATGAGAGAAGATTTGGGGATTCTAATCATAATCGACTCACATCTTGAAATATGTTCCCTTAATGTGCTACTCCGTCGTAAACATCCTGGATTACCACGAATGGATTGATTGGGGTACCCACCAGGGTTCCATGCCCACGTAAGTGGTTGTAGGCGTCACTGCCATCCGTAAATTGCCATTTGGCGGTGGTATATCCGGTAGAAAGATCCAACTTCACCCTCATTTTTATTAAGAATGTTCCGGATCCATCACCGCATGTAAAACTCTTTACAATGTAAAGAAATTGGTAATTACCGTTCGGTGGTCCAAAAGTATTAATGACAAGATCACTCGTGGTACCTGTAGGGCAGACAACTCCGGCATCCACAGCGGGACCAGAAGCATTAAAAGTCTCTCCAGAGCCGCTGATGATCTCGGTAACTTCCATATGAAATCCCAGGGGAGGTGCCGCGAAGGCGACGGTTACGCTTAGGAGCAGTATTGTGAGTACAAGGAGCATTGAAATGGATGCTGTGCGGAACGGCTTGTTCATATCAAATCCCTCCATATTAGATTGATGTAGATGAATTCATTATATATGATATGAAGTCCCGATTCAATATGGATTTGATATTCAGATTTAGTTCAACGACTGATTTCTTGCGATTTTGAATCTGCCTTTTATTTTCCTCGAAAGATGGTGAACGACTGTAAGAATTATACACATTAGAGATCAAATAAATCAAAACCTGAATCCGGCGGGTAGGTTCCTCAGCCCATGGCTTCGGAATTGAAAATATAAAATTTATAGCCGGTTCGGATTTACGCCTGCATCCGCCAAGCCGCAGGCTCTAATTCAATCGTGCTTAAGACACGGTTCCCGGTGCATATGGTATATAAACAATAGACACTATTTTCCTTCCAGTACAAACAACTCCCTAAATTGAAAAACCTTCCTTTTCCAGGGCTTCCAGCAGCTTCAGGCCCCGTTCTGCCTGGTGGATGATCCCCCCGGGCTTCTGATCCCCATCCACTCCATTCTGGATTTCTTGTAAAGCGAGGCGGGTACCTGCCAGGTCAAGCTCCGGTTTCAACGCCAGCCGGGCCAGGCTGCTGTTTGTATCCGGAACCCCATTGAGCGTCTTTTCCACCCGGTCCGCGACTAACCTGGCGGCCAGGGTGCTGGTTTTTCCCAGGTCTTCCTGGACATCCTGGTAAGTCCGTAAATCCGCCAGATCCTTGCGTCCGATCAGGAAACAGGACAAACCCAGGACAATCAGGGCCAAACCCATTTCACTGCCTTCAATTCTGGCTTCAAAGAATTCAATCAGGAAAGGTTCGCTATCTCCCACCCTGGATGGCAAAAAGATCATAATTAGCCCGATGACCAATAAAAGGAACCCGGTGATCACCATTAAATGCCAGAAGCGAACCCGGTTCAGCTGAATCATCTTTCCCTCCTTTAGAAGCAGATCTGATTAACTCACGAGAATAACAAACAGGAGGCTCTTATTCAGCCTCCTGTTTACTGTCCGTATCCGCTTCGCTAACCCTCAGGGCAGGTTGATAACCCTAAATTTTACCCACCGGCGCCAGGTAAACCACATACTCATCCGTTCCATCCAGATCCAGGATGGTATCCATGGCCCCCTGGTCATAGGCCCCGATGGCGCAGGTGCCGGCGCCCAGGGCTTCAGCGGCCAGGTACAGGTTTTGGCAAATATGGCCGACATCGATCAGCATGTTTTTATGGGCGTGAGCCATGTAGCGCCATTCCGCCCGGTAGGGAATGCAGCTCCAGATAAAGACCACTGCGGACTGACCCACAAAACGCTGCCCGAGATTGGCTTTGGCCAGCGGATCCAGCAGCTGATCCGATGCTTTCAGGAACAGCAATTGATGAGTAAGGGGCAAATAGCGATACAAACCGGGAGTGAGATCTTCCACCCGGTTGACCGCCAGATAGGTTTCAAAAGGATGCCGGGCGCCCGCTGAGGGCACCGGCCGGCGGGTGGCATAGCCTTTCCCCACGACTTCTTTCACCCCCTGGGTGGAGTAAAGTAAAAAAGAAAGTTCTGCCAGGGATAGGGATTCAGTTGTATATTGACGGCGACTTTCCCGGTCCTTTAATAACTGGTAAAACTCGGTTTTTACGACAACCCCCGGATCAGGTTCGGGCAGTTCCATCAACTCCATCTCCCCCCCGGGAAGCTCTTTTTGCAGGGGCGGAAAAGGCAGTCCTTTAGCCTGGTCCGAGCGCTGGTGGACTGACTCGGCAAAATCTGATTTCATAAATCCCCGGTTTTTCTCTTCTGTCATCTTTCCTCCTCGATCCGGAATTATTCTCCGGAGTGGTTAACTCATAATGTTCCCTGTGCTATACTCAAAAGCTGAAGATCTTTTTTATTATACCGGGAAAAAAACATGGCCGAAAAAAGAGATAAACTTGATTTTGAAAGGAACTGGCAGGAGAAATTATCCCGGGCGGTTGAAAGCGCCGCGGGAGAAGGAATCCGCGATTTGGTCCTCCAGGGCGGAGAAGGATTGACCCAGGAAACAGGTACGACTGAAAAAATAACCTGGACCTGCGGGGCGCTGGACCTGCTGGCGGAAAACACGGATGAGGGCACCCAACGGGAAATTCTAACCAGCTGCGCCTGCCGCTACCCGATTGAAGACCTTCAGGACGTTAAAGAGGCTTATCAGTCCAGCGGAAACCTTGACTTGGCAGTGGAAATGCTGCAGGTGAAGTTTGAGAGATTCATGCGGGAGACTTTGGAGTTAGAGGAAGAGCTGATTGCCAAAATCAACTCTCTGGGTTGGGGGCTGGCGGGGCGCCGGGACGGGAACACGATCATTGCTACCAAGATCCCCAAAAGCGGTTTCCTGGTTGATTATTTTAACCAGACTGACCCAGAGGAGAAGCGCCGTTTGTACTGTCACTGTCCCAGGGTGCGGGATGGGGTGGGTCTGGAACCGGCTTTGCCCGAAATCTACTGCTACTGCGGGGCGGGCTTTTACCAGGGCATCTGGGAGGAAATTTTAGGAGAGCCGGTGAGGGTGGAAGTGCTGGAAAGTGTGATGAGCGGGGGAGATACCTGCAAGATAGCAATTCACTTGCCAAGATAATAGGAAGCGTGATCCTTAAAGGAACCCGGTTCCTCCGAGGAACCGGGTTCCTTCTAAATAACAAAAAAAACCTGAGATTTGAACCTCAGGTTTTTTGATCGACGGCTGCGGGGAGCGTAGTCCCCGCGGACGCCGTTTGGTGCGTCGGGACACCGGGCAACATTGGTGAGGTGTTGTTTTAGTGGGCAGCGCATACACCTCAAAACTTTAAGAATACCCACCTTCGCGGACAATTTCCCCGGACCCGGGCTGGAAATCTCTCTCCTCCTGGACCGGATGCAGGGACTTTCTCCTGTCCTTCCGACGTTAATCAGTTGTATGTAATGTAGCATGATAGGGGGGCTGTGTCAATAATTTTCAGCTAAAAATCATCAAAGTTGGATGTTTTCAGAGGCATTCTGCTTGCCATTCTACAACCAGATCAAACCTGACAACCAGAAGAGATTAAAAATAACCACAAATAGCTCAATGGTAAGCGGCAGTGCACTTTCCACTTGACTTAGAGCTTTACCCCGCTTGAATACTGCTATTGTTATCAAGGTAAAAAGCGCCAATCCTAAAACTATCCAAATCATCTTGAATAACCCTGGAAGTGGGAAAAACAAGAAAAATATCCATCCTGCCAGATAAAGAATCGTGATTGGAAACAATACCGCCGCCGCCCTTCCTGTACTCCTGCTCGAAAACGCTCCTCCTGCCAGAGAAATCAGGAATAATACTGAAAACAAGATCCATGTTTTTAGCTGGTTAACCAGAGCTCCAGACCAGAAGAGCAGCACTCCACCTGCCAGGGCAAATCCCAGGTATAAGGTCACATTCCAACCCGGCTCAGTGCCCAGGATAATCATACCTAATAACAATCCCAGGATAATTACTAACTGATAAAAACTGCCATTCCCAGGAATCCAATCTGCCAGGCGGTATCCCAATACAACCGCCCCTATTCCTAACCCCAAGAGGGGAGCCAGACGGATCAGCACTACCAGAAGCCCCGGATTATCGCTGGGGAATGCTCTGTTTTGTGTCTCCAGACAAAACTCCTTCTTCTAGGTTTAATAGAGATCCAAACATCACGGTAACAATACGCTTAATCCGGAAATAAATCTGCAAATGCTGAGCGCCTGAAAAGTACTGGTCGGGATAGTTAATTTCAAGTTCAGTGACCGCAGGATTGCTAAACCCAAAGCCATTCTCTTCAACGCTGCCCAGGACATGAGTCGCCACCAGTGTCTGCATTGGCGGGGCAAGCAATGTTTCCCTGTGATCATCATTTAACCAGGAATAAAAATCATCCGGGGCAGGTGTTGGCGTCAGTGTTGGACCTGGGGTGCTTCCTGCAGGAGTAGCCGTAAGGGTTAAGTTTGCCGCCGCAGTCTGAGCGCTAACCACCTGGGTGACCATTCGATCCCCAACAACAATTAATCCTGCTTTTCCAGCCGCGTCCGCTGCCCGCTTCAACTCCTGCTGTTCCACCATCAACCGGGCTCCGTCAATAATTAAGGCCAGCATAAGAAGAATCACCATCAGGAGCACTGCTACAATAATCACCACCTGTGCTTTTTCACTGTTTTTCACGGGTTTTGGTACTCTATGCGGGTCACTGCCTGACCGGAGATCGGCACAGTGACCTGGGGAAAGGTGAGTTCTATATTGTATATGACCGTTATTGTAAGAGATTCCCCGCGGGGTGCTGGAAAGGATTGATTGCGGGGAGGTTCATCCTGCGCAGGATCAATATCAATGGTCAAACGGGAAATGTCCAAACCATAGGCAGCGTTATGAATAGCACCGGTAATTTCCTGATCTCCTTGAGATGGATCAATAATTGTCGCACCTGCCCGCGCTCCCTCCCAAGCTGCATTGGAAACTGCCATTTGTGAATAAAAAATGATGCCAAAATCAATGATTGCTACCATTAACAACAACAGGATCGGTAGCACAAAGGCAAATTCGACTAATGCCTGCCCACCAGGGCACTGATTGCGAACCGTATTCCGTCTATTGATGCCCAAAATAATCACCCTCAGCGGCGAAATAAAAAATTAATAATCGGAGGCGCCAGGTAAATCAAAAGCAAGCTGGGTAAAAAGAAGAACACCAGGGCTGGGATAATCCGAATGGGGGCTGTCTGTGCCTTAACTTCAGCGCGCTGACGACGGCGGGTTCGCAGCAAATCTGCTTGGATTCGCATTGTTCTTGCCAGAGATGTGCCCAGGCGTTCAGACAATAGAATCGCTTCCACAAAATGTTCCACATCAGGGGAAGGATTTCGGATGACAAGCTCCTCCAAAGCTTCTCGTCGCGAGAAACCCAGCTCAATCTGTACCAAGGCATGCTGCAGCTCTTCGCCAAATACGCCTATTATGCCTATGCTAACCCTCTTTAAAGCAGGTACCAAACCTAAACCCGCCTCTACTGTGAAAGTCAGCATGTCAAGAAAATCAGGTAACGATCGTTCCACTTCCCTCTTTCGCTCCCGGATCCGGAATTTCAAATAAAGATATGGGCCAATAGACAAGAAGAGAATCAGGGTAAATCCGAGAAGACCCATTGCTAAATCTCCCGAACCAAATCCAAAAGTTACCGCACCCAGAACAACTCCCATTAAGCTCAACAACCACCAGGAAGCAATATATTGGTGGTGGGTCATTTCGACCCCGGAGCAGATTACTGTACGTTCGTCCACCAATTGATTAAACAGATCCGGGATTTTTACAGCATCCAGGAAAGATAATAAACGCGTTTTCCAGGGAAATGGAGTTGGGGCTTCACGAGTTATGAGCCTTGTCCGCAGGCGAATCTTCGCGCGTTGATCATCCATGGAAATCAGTGAGATTAACAATATAAATATTATTGATCCAAAAACAATTGCGATAAAGAATATTAATCCCATCTCTACACCTCAATCCTGATCAGACGGATAACAATTGCTGCACCTATCATTTCCATAATCCCGGCGGCAATCAATACCAGATTGCCAACAGTTGTATTAAAGAGGACATCGGTATATCCAGGAAACATAGACAGCAGACCCAGGGAAACCGGGACCAGCAAAGCAATCACTACCGCCGAGAGCCTGCCCTGGGCAGTCATGGTTCGAACTTCGTTTTCCAGCTCTACTCGTTTTCGCACCATCTCCGCCATCTCACGCATCATTGAGGCCATATTTCCCCCAACCTGCCGCTGCAGAGTTAATCCTTCCACCAGCAGCCGGACATCCTCGTTGGTCCGACGTTGATACAGTTCCCCCAGCGCCTGGTCCATGGTAAATGCAACTCGAACCTGTCCAGATATTTGTGCCATTTCTGAAGCGCTGGGTTGGGAAAGGTTGGGAATCACAAATTCAATCGCCTGGGGAAGTGAAAACCCGGCCTGTAATGAATCAGCCAATCGATCCAGCACACCTGGAAACTGATCCTGGAATAATTGGCGCTGCATCCTGGCACGTGAATAGGTCAACGTGATGAAACCAACCAGGAGTAATAATGTGGAAAATCCACTCAGCAGTGTACTTCCAATAAAGAGATATCCCACCACGTTGCCGCCGCTGATAATCCCTATCAAGACAATGAGCAGAGAGAGTGGTTGAGATCCAAAGCCAGCATCCTGCCACCATCCCAGCAGGGTACGGCCAATCCCCTTCTGGAACACATTATTTAGGGTGGAATTAATCCGTTGAATAAGGAAGCTGGGCGATTGCCACCAGGCCTTTGGTTGGGCAAGCCCATCTCTTTCCTCCAATCGCCGGCGCCAGGCTTGACGCAGTTCCCTTCCTCTCAAATTCTCTACCAGAGGAAGAAATGCAATAAAAAATATAATACCTGCAGTGATCCCAAGTAAAACAGGTATAGAAGATGACAGGCTGCCAAACAGGGTATCCCGGAAAAGCCAGGCAGTGAATAAAACAACTACATATACAATGATGCCTATAACTCTAAAGGGCACTCAATCCTCCAGTTCATCCTGTACAGAGAAACCGCTCCGTTTGATGACTTCCAAACAAAGAGGTTCATAGCCTGTTGCGTGGAATTGCCCCTGGGTTTTACCGCGATCGTCCAATCCTTCTCGTTGAAAAGCGAATATTTCTTCAGTCTTTATCCTGAGGTTATCCCAGCTTTCTTCCTGAGAGGAAAGGACTTCGGCAATAGAAACCACCTTTCGTTTCCCTCCAGGCAATCGCTCTTGCTGCACAATTAAATCCAACGAACTGGCGACCTGCTCCCGGATAGCCGGTTGAGGAAGGTCCAATCCCGCCATTAAAACCATCGACTCCAACCGACGGACAGCATCTGCAGGTGAATTGGCATGCACGGTAGTCAGCGAACCAGGATGACCGGTATTCATTGCCTGCAGCATATCAAACGCTTCTGGACCACGGACTTCTCCCACTATTATCCGGTCTGGACGCATACGGAGCGCATTACGCACCAGCGTGCGGATGTTGACTTCCCCCGTTCCTTCAATATTTGGAGGGCGGGTTTCCAGGGAGACCAGATTTGAGGCCGCTAATTGCAGTTCTGCTGTGTCTTCAATGGTGACTAGCCTCTCGCCTTCCGGGATACATCGGGCTAGAGCGTTTAATGTAGAAGTTTTTCCAGATCCCGTTCCGCCCGAGATTAATATATTAAGCCGAGCGCGGATACATGCCTGTATAAAATGCGCCATTTGTTTATTGATGCTATCCAGTTCCACCAGCCGCAGCAGGGTAAAAGGATCAGCTGAAAAACGCCGGATGGTGAGGGCTGGTGATCTTAGTGCCAGGGGAGGAATAATGGCATTAACCCGGGATCCATCCGGCAACCGGGCATCCACAAATGGTGTGGATTCATCCACCCGGCGGCCCAGGGGTGCAACAATACGATCAATCACATTCAGAATGTGCTGCTCATCCCGGAAAGTGGCTTGGACAGGTTCCAATTCCCCTTCTTTTTCGACAAAGATCACATCAGGAGAATTAACCATAATCTCAGTAACCTGGGAATCATTCAGATAGGGTTCGATGGGACCAAGGCCGACCATCCGATTTACAACCGCCTGCACAATTTCCTCTTCAGTTTTCTGGGGGATGATTTCACCCTCTCGCTGAAGCATGTTCCAGATAATCTTCGCCAGACGCTCACGATCTTTTGTATAGGAGAGAGGATCACCTTCATTGGCCAAATGCACCTGGATATACTCACTCGCCATCCGATGTAATTTATCCTCGAGCGCTGCCTGATCTTTGTTTTTCATCTTCCCAATCTCAGTTTGTCCTTTGATCAGTCATCTTGAGCAACCGTGCCGAAAACTGGCGGATGGATTTCCCTAATTTGCTAGATTTGCGCAAGACGCAGGGTTCGCCATAACTGATGTTAGCCCACACTCCACTGGGATCCATGGGCAGAACAGCAAAAAGGCGTTCCCCCAGGTGATCCTTGATTTCATCTGGCGTGACAGCTGCCCCTGCGGTTTGCTGATTAATCACCAAACCGGTTATTTTTTTCTTCTCTGGTACAGCTTCGAGATAACGGGCAGTAGCTCTCAGGCCTGGAGCATCTGGTGTGAGAACAACCAGCCGGATATCAGCCAGGGAAAACGCAGCTTCGTTTATCTGCGAGGGGCCGGGGGAGGTATCGAGCACGATCAGATCATATTCCTCACGTAATGCTTCCAGAAGCGAAGAAACATTCTTTTTGGTCAAGGTTTGCTTCCAGGTCAATACCGGGGGACAGGCCAGTAAATCCACTCCGGGACGGTATTCCGTAATCGCCAGTTTAAGATGCTGGGATGATAACTCGTTAATGACCGAAACCAGGTCAGACCAGCTGCGTTCCGGCTCAAGGTCAAGCAGCAAATCTGTGGTCCCTAATCCTGAGTTAAGGTCAATTACCGCTGTCCGGCGGCGATGCCCAATGCCAAATGCAACCCCTAAATTGGCAGCAAGGATGCTTTTTCCAACACCACCTTTGGCGGAGAAAATACCAATCACAAATCCCATTGATTAACCTCCCGTTGGCCGCAGCAGAACTAGCAGTTGAAATTCATTAGCCCGGGCGTAGAGCAGGGATAAAGCTTCCTGGCCATCAACAGCCAAAACATAAGCAGGAAACTCTTCATCTCCGGGCAAAGCTACAACCTGCACCGTAGTAGCAATAAAACCAACCTCATCCAGGCTCTTTCCAGGGAGTACAGAGGCAATTTCGAGTCGATCCCCCACTGCTAAATCTGGTGGGGCGGCGATAAACCAGGTGACAGGGATACTCACACACCATTTTCCTGCCGGACAGCGCTGGGCTATTGCTCCTCCTCTGTCTCCTGCCAGCTTCTCGGGCAATAACACTTCTCCTTCAACCAATGGATAAAGTGTGACCTTCCCAATCGCCTGTTCTTGATAGCTGAAATGTGATCCCGGGATAGCACGGACAGATACCTCCCTGACATCCAGCATCTCCGCAGTGAGGGTAGTTCCACTTTTTATCTCCTGGGCAGCAAATACTGCCGGGATTAACTCCCCAGGTGCGATCCGTTGCTGGCGGGAGAAGAATTGAAAAACCAGGACACCAAAAAGCACAGCCAGCAGGATCGACACCAGTAGGTAAAATCGCGTGCGTCGGCGCACTGCAGCTTGCCAATCCGGTGTGGTAGTAGGGGTATGTTTTTCAGTCATTAACGCAAGTCTCCCCCTTTCGATTGGTTGATAATGATTAATTGAGATATTCTTTGATCTCTTCAGGGATGGGCTCAAAGGACCAATGGAGAGTTTGATCTGTTATTTCCAAATCAAACAAGGATGTATCACAGAGTAAGATCTCCAGGTGCTCCACGAGCATAGCAAGTTCTGGAAAAGAGTGTCTTCAGTTATCTGTTGGACTCAATGTTAATCAGCCGCTGAAATCGATACATTCCCCCTGAAAATTATATTGATATATTCGAATTTACTGTTGAAAATTAATTCAAGCTACCTTTCTACTCACCAAGATACCAATCAGCCAGGAAATCATCAAAATATACCAGATGACGCAAGTTGGTACCATCAATATTCATAACAAATATTTTTTTTGTTCCTTTTTCAGGATCATCTATCAGAATGACTTCTTCTCCATCTTTGCTGATAGCCAATACATGTATTTGATATTTCCAATCTAAGATAGTGTGATCATTAGCTCCATCGATATCCATAACCTTAATCTGAT
>Ga0255368_10213_pt1 | contig 14446 bp, 10 predicted proteins | sample ANMaggSeSYBR01E6_FD_182094 | JGI IMG/M metagenome (GOLD analysis project Ga0255368, IMG submission 182094) | Sediment cell enrichment communities from methane seep in Santa Monica Basin, California, United Staets - ANME aggregate JGI... | ecosystem: Environmental > Aquatic > Marine > Cold seeps >...
TTGGCCTTTGCCAATTAATGACCCCACAAAACCCCACATAAAATTAATTTATCTTGACGCATTTAACATTTATGAATTATTATAAAAATAAATCGATTTGGTATATTTATTTCTTGACATTTGTCTAACAATATAGTTTTACAAAAAAAGTGGGTAAAAGTGGATATCAATGGAGACTTTTGAAAAATGTTCAATTTTGTTCAAGTTCAAGGAAGGCGAAAATTTTAAATATAGGAATACATTGAGTATTTCGAGGCTTAAAATTTGAGCCTGACGCTGAAATTGGGCAAAAGGGGGCGTTTTGCAAAGGTCTCCGATGGTGATTTATGTTTAGAGGAAGCTCCTTTAATACAATTGATTTAAAGGGACGTATAATAATTCCGGCCAGATTCCGTGATGTCATAAAAGCCGGAGGTGGTGACGGAGTGATAGTTACCAGGCTGGATAAAGCCCTTTTTGCCTATACGTTTGATCAATGGAGCAAGATAGAATCCAGAGTTTTGGCAATGTCTGAAACAAGCGAGTATATGCGCCGCTTCAGAAGAGTATTCATAGGGGGTGCCTCTGATTGTAATTGTGACAAGCAGGGCCGGATCCTGATTCCACCGGTTTTAAGGCAGTATGCGCAATTTGAAAAGGAAATCGTACTTGTGGGGCAGATAGTTCATTTTGAAATATGGTCTAAGGAAAATTACGAGCAGGAAGTAGTGCAGATGGAAGAAGATATGAAAAAGGAGGCTGTCAGCAACGAAATAGCAAAATTAGGGCTTTAACCCATATTTCTCACAAGCTGAGTTTGCTACAGGCGCAAGGCCCAGGCCATGAAGCTGTGGTACTTCACTGCAAATGGCCTGCAACACGGCGGATGCGGTGAGATCGGCTTGCCCGAAGGGTGAACAACTCATAAAGAATTTAATTATAAATACCATCTATAAAGTCTTGTATAGTTCATAAATCAAAGCCACTAATAATTTACAATAATTCAATTAGTTGTACATTATTTTATAAGTTGTTCATGAGAAATTCGGGCTAATTCTATGTCATACAAACACATTCCTGTAATGTTAAGCGAGGTTGTTCATTACCTTAATTGTAAGCCCGGGAAAATCTATGCGGATTGTACGCTTGGCGGTTCAGGTCATGCGAGCGCCATTTTGGAAAAAATTATTCCGGATGGGATTCTGATCGGCATAGATCAGGATATAGATGCAATAAAAAACGCAAAAAGAAAATTAAAACCATACGAGTTAAACATCCATCTCTTTCATAATAATTTTGTAAATCTTCCGAAAATTCTTTCACAATTAAATATTACTGCTGTAGACGGCATTCTTCTCGATCTTGGAATTTCATTTCATCACCTCGACTCAAGTGGACGGGGTTTCAGCTTCAGAAAAGATGAACCGCTGGATATGCGGATGAACATTGAATCAGATACAACGGCTGAAGAGTTGATAAATACGATGGATGAAAAAAGCCTTGCTGAAATTTTTTTTAAGTATGGAGAGGAACGCTATTCACGTAAAATAGCAAAAAAAATAGTTAGTGTAAGAAAAAAAGAAAAAATTAAATCCAGCAGGCAGCTATCGGAAATCGTATGCAGAGCCGTTTCCGGCAAAGCATCATCCAGGAGAAGGATTCACCCTGCCACTCGAGTGTTTATGGCTGTTAGAATAGCTGTTAACAAAGAGCTGGATATGCTCAATTCATTCATGGAAACCTCCGTTGACTTGTTGAAGCCTGAAGGCAGGTTTTGCATATTATCATTTCATTCTCTGGAAGACAGAATTGTTAAAAAAAAAATAAAACTTTTGGAAGGCAGGTGCATATGCCCGCCGGCTCTGCCAAGGTGTGTTTGCAATAAGACAAGAGTTATACGATCTTTGACCAAAAAAGTTTTGCGGCCGACAGAAGAAGAAGTTGCAGCTAATCCAATGGCGAGAAGCGCAAAACTGAGAGCCGTAGAAAAATTGAAAATTGAAAATTGAAAATTGAAAATTGAAAATTGAAAATTGGTGGTACGCCTTCGGCGTGCTCGTTTAAACAATTACAAAACGTTAAGTCGTTTGGGAAACTTTTATTTTATAACAAAAAGACAGAGCGAAGCGATTCCATCAATTATCAATTATCAATTATCAATTATCAATTATCAATTATCAATTATCAATTATCAATTATCAATTTTAATTATGGCTCGTAAAACCAAAAAAAATGTCCGCAGCACGAGGATAGTGATAATCTGGTTTATCATTATGGCTGTCTTTATTGCAGAGCTTTTAATTTACACATGGAGCAGAGTGCAGTGCATAAAATCCGGGTATGAAATTTCTAATGAAAATAAAAAAAATCGGAATCTTATAAATCTGCAAAATAACTTAAAGGTTGAGCTTGCGCGCCTGAAATCTCCGGAACGGCTCGCAAAGATAGCAAAAAACCAGCTTGGCCTGAAAACACCAACACCGGAGCAGATAATTATAATTCCATGAAACCAATTGAAAAAAAACACATAAAGTTAAGAACAATTCTGATTGGTTTTATTTTCAGCATTTTTCTATCTGCTATAGGGGCAAGGGCTTTTTATCTTCAGGTTTTTTGCAGTTCATGGCTGTCAAAAAAAGCAGCAAATCAATATGAGAAGTCATTAATATTTCAGGGAAAGCGTGGGACAATTTACGATACAAACCACAGGGAAATGGCCTTGAGCATAGATGTTGCGTCAATTGTGGCATATCCTCCTAATATCGATGATCCGGCGGCGACGTCCAAGGCTCTTAATAAAACGCTGAAAATTGACCTTAATTCGCTTAAGCAGAGACTCACATCTGACAGATCATTTGTTTGGGTTAAACGCAAGGTTACACCAAAGGAAGTAAAAGATGTAAAAGCCCTTGATCTCAAAGGTATAGATTTTATATCCGAGCACGAACGTTTTTATCCAAACAAAACCCTTGCAGCGCAGATGCTTGGATTTTCAGGCACAGATGGGCATGGCCTTGAAGGAATCGAATACTATTATGATACTTACCTTAAAGGAAGTACTTGTAGTTTTACGGTTTTAAAAGATGCTTTCAAGCGCGGGTTCGACGCTGAAAAGAGTGTAATGCCTGATTGCAGCGGGAATAATCTGATATTAACGATTGATTATAATATCCAGTATTTATCCGAAAGAGCGCTCGAAGAAGCTGCTGTTAAATTTAATGCCGAATCAGGGATGGCGATTGTAATGTCTCCAAAGACCGGAGCCATACTGGCAGTGGCGCACTATCCATTTTTTAATCCAAATTCTTTTGGAGAGTTTGATCAGAATCTGTGGAGAAACAGATCAATAACAGATCCATTTGAGCCCGGCTCAACCATGAAAATTTTCAGCGCATGTGCGGCAATAGAATTTGGAGGATATTCTCCAAATGCCATTTTTTTCTGTGAAAACGGTAAATACCAAATAGGCAAAAACGTTGTCCGCGATACTCATCCTCACGGCTGGCTGTCTCTACAGCAAATTATTAAGTTTTCAAGCAATATCGGCACTATAAAGGTTAGCGAAATGGTAGGGCCGGAACATATTTATAAAACATTCCGCAATTTTGGTTTTGGTGAAAAGACTGGAATAGACTGCCCGGGGGAAACATCGGGCAGCCTGTCCCACTATAATAGATGGTCAAAAATTGATGCCGGCGCAATATCCTTTGGACAGGGAGTTGCCGTTTCCGCCCTGCAACTGATAACTGCGGCTTCAGCTATTGCAAATGACGGGGTACTCATGGCTCCTTATATTGTCCAGGCTATAACGGATCAGAATGGACGTCTTATAAAAAGCTCAAGCCCGCGTATGGTCAGAAGGGTCGTTTCGCTGAAAACAGCCAGAACCGTGAAAAAAATAATGGCTTCTGTAACTACTGAAGGGGGGACAGGTGTGAATGCTGCTTTGGAAGGTTATACTGTCTGCGGGAAGACGGGAACCGCCCAGAAAATTGATGAGAAAGGAACTTACTCAAACGAAAAATACACAGCTTCATTTCTTGGGTTTATTCCTGCCGAGGATCCTGAAATAGCTGTTCTGGTAGTTATTGACGAACCCCAGGGAAAGCATTACGGCAGCATAGTTGCGGCTCCGGCATTCAAAAGAATAGCGCATGAAACTGTAAACTATATGAACATACCGTTAACCGTCGACAATTCATTTGGAAGACTGGTTGACATACGGACCGGCGGAAATGGGGCAAAAGGTTGAAACTTTCTATTTTGCTTGAATCTGTAACGGAAATAAGGCGTGTAAGCATTGTCAAAGAAGGTATGGAGCATCAGCATAGCGCGGGAACATGGCAACATAATAACTTGCCGGATTATGAAATAGGCTCAATCCATTATCGGGCGCAGGAGGTTAAGCCTGATGGTCTTTTTGTCGCCATAAAGGGTTTTAAGGCGGATGGGCATGACTTTATTGATGAAGCTCTGGCAAGAGGTGCATCGGTAATTGTAGCGCAGAAACCTGTTAACAAAGAATCTGTAATTATAGAGGTTGAGAATGCCAGAAAAGCTCTTGCAGCAATTTCCGCAAATTTTTACGGGAATGCTTCAGAAAAATTGTTCATTATAGGGATAACCGGAACAAACGGTAAAACAACAACAGCTTACATAATTGAAAGCATCCTTGCTGAAGCGGGTTTCAAGGTTGGTGTAATAGGAACTATTAATTACCGTTATTCAGGCAGGGTTTTTCCGAACCCAATGACAACGCCGGAATCTTTGGATCTGCAAAGGATATTGGCGGAAATGCATGAAAACGGGGTCACTCACGTTGTTCTGGAAGTGTCATCTCATGCAATTGACCTGCACAGGATTGACTGCTGCCGGGTAGATATTGGTGTGTTCACCAACCTGACCCGGGAACACCTTGATTATCATGGAGATATGGATTCTTACTGGTTTTGCAAAAAAAGGCTTTTTACAGAGCATTTAAAAACCGGTCCCAAAAAGGGCCACATTACGGCTGTAGTAAATTGCGATGATAAGAGAGGAAAAGGACTTTATAATTTACTTTCAGAAGCATCTGATAGTATGCCCGTGATTTCCACAGGCAGCACGGCAGATAAAATGATATGGCCGGATAATATTAAATACAGCCTTACAGGTATTACAGGGAGAATTTCAACAGAAAGGGGGGTATTTGATTTTAAATCACCTCTCGCAGGGGAGCATAATCTTGAGAATATACTCAGCGCAACAGGTGTGGGGATTGCTCTTGGACTTTCTCCGGCTATCATAAAGGCAGGTATAGAAAAGACCGGCCGAATACCGGGCAGACTGGAATTTATACCAAATAAAGCAGGCAAATTTGTGTTTGTTGATTACGCCCATACTCCGGATGCCCTGGAACATGTTCTGTCTTCTTTAAAGTCAATTAAAGATAATGAAATCGGCAGAATTATCTGTGTATTTGGTTGCGGTGGCGATAGAGATAGAGGCAAAAGGCCCCGGATGGGCGAAATAGCCGGCAGGTTTTGCGATCTAACTATAATTACATCGGATAATCCGCGGACAGAAGATCCCATGGAAATAATAAGCCGGATAGTAGAGGGAATAAAACAAACATCTTCAAAGAAATATGACCCAAAGGAGCCGGCAAACGGCATTCAAGAGAAAGGTTATGTTATTGAGCCTGATCGCAGGAAAGCCATAAAGCTGAGCATCACATCAGCCGGTTCGGGAGATATCATACTTATAGCCGGCAAGGGGCATGAAACATATCAATTAATCAAGGGTGAAATTTTTCCCTTTGATGACAGGGAGGAAGCGAGAGAAGCTCTTAAATAAGAAAAAGTGCCTAAAGTGAGCTAAAGTATATTAAAGTGCCTAAAGTCAAGGTATTCTGCCATTTTATATAAAGATTTCTTGAGTCATTAATGCATAGGGAAATGCAACAGTTTCTATTCCTATGTTATCAATTAGCACGCCGAAGGCGTACCATAACTTTAGGCATTTTAGGCACTTTAATATACTTTAGGCACTTTTTACTCATCTATCATACCGAATTCATTAGGCATAAAATGGAAATTCCTATACTATTTAAGTAAAAAACTACAATGGAAAACGAACCAAAAATACCCTGGACTACTGCTGAAATCCTTGAGGCAACAAAGGGAGACCTTTTGTGCGGGGATGTCAAACATGTTTTTGAGGGAGTATCTATTGATTCACGCACAATATCTGTGAATGAACTTTTTATTGCGATCAAGGGAAATGTTCATGATGGTCATGATTTTGCATCTGATGTGATGACCGGTGGCGTGAGAGGTCTTATTATAAGTAAAGATGATGCCGGTACGGATTGGCAGGATAAGGGTATTGTTTGTGTGGCAGTGAGCGATACTACGAAAGCTCTGGGCGATCTTGCTTCTTTTAACCGCAGGCGGACCCATGTTTCGGTTGTAGCGATAACTGGTTCAAACGGCAAAACTACAACCAAAGAAATGACTGCTTCCGTTGTTTCAACGCGTTATAAAACTTTATCGACCAAAGGAAATTTCAACAATGAAATAGGGCTTCCGCTAACGCTCCTGGATCTTAAAAACAGCCACCAGTGGGCTGTGCTTGAGCTTGGGACGAACAGACCCGGAGAGATAGACAGGCTGGGTGAAATTTGTATTCCTGATATTGGCGTAATTACAAACATAGGCTTTGCTCACCTTGAGGGGCTGGGCTCAATTGAAGGGGTAATGAATGCCAAAGGAGAGCTTCTAAAAAGAATAAAGCCGGAGGGAACAGCGGTTCTTAATGCAGATGATTCAAGAGTTTTATATTTATCGACTAAAACCTCAAGAAAAGTGCTTTATTTCGGTTTATCAGAAGATGCTCGTATTAAAGCGCTGAATGTCAATGAAACAACAACCGGGATTTCTTTTACTCTGGTGCTGCCGGAAGAAAGAGTTCCAATAAAACTCAGGACGTCCGGCAGATTTATGGTATCAAACGCCCTTGCTGCAGCGTCTGTTGGATATATTATTGGTTTGTCTTTAGAGGAGATAAAAGCCGGTTTAGAATGTTTTCAGCCGGTTAAGGGCAGGATAAATATTTTCGATATCAGGGGAGTGCACATAATTGACGACACATACAATGCAAATCCTGATTCAATGGAAGCTGCAATCAGGATTCTCAGTTCATTAAAAGGCAACAGCAGGGGTATTCTTGTTGCCGGCGATATGCTTGAGCTGGGAGAACACGCAGAATCCATGCACAGAAAGATAGGCGCTCTGTTTGCCAGATCAAATATTGCAAGGCTTTACATTACAGGTGAGTTCGCAAAAGCTGTTGCAAACGGTGCCCGCAAAGAAGATAAAAATTTGATGGATATATTTATTGGAGCAAGAGAAGAGATTCTTGAAGATTTAAAGAAATCACTTTTGCCGGGAGACTGGGTTCTTGTAAAGGGCTCAAGGGCAATGGGCATGGAGAAAATCGTTGAGGGGTTGAGGATCTAACATATTATGCTTTACCATCTGCTATATCCGCTTCATACGACAATATCGGCTTTTAATGTATTCCGCTACATTACATTCAGGGCTATCTATGCCAGTCTTACAGCTTTTTTTATCTGTTTTTTCCTCGGGCCGTGGGTTATCAGAAAGCTCAACGAGATGCAGATCGGACAGCATATAAGAAAAGACGGCCCGCAGTCACATTTTGATAAAGCCGGAACGCCTACTATGGGTGGAATCCTGATTATATTTTCGATTACTGTCTCTGCACTTCTCTGGATGAATTTGACAAACTATTATGTGTGGATAGCTCTTTTGGTAACGATTGGCTTTGGCACTATCGGCTTTATAGACGACTATCTCATGCAGATCAAAAAGCGGAGCAAGGGACTCAGCGTTAAAAGCAAGTTTTGTCTTCAGATATTACTCGCATTGTTAATTGGATTTCTTGTTTATATGTGTCCCGATTTTTCAACACGAGTAACTGTCCCGTTTTTTAAAAATATTTCGCCTGATCTGGGCTGGGGATATATATTTTTTGCGGCGTTTGTAATTGTTGCAACATCAAATGCCGTCAACCTCACAGACGGCCTTGACGGCCTTGCTATTGGCCCAGTGATTGTAGTTGCTGCCACATACATGCTTTTTGCTTATGTGGCAGGGCATTCTAAAATAGCTGATTATCTTCAGATCAACTATGTTGCCGAAGGCGGTGAAATAGCAATTTTTTGCGGAATTCTGGCCGGCGCAGGCATGGGTTTTCTATGGTTTAACGCATACCCTGCTCAAATTTTTATGGGTGATGTTGGATCCCTTTCACTTGGCGGCGCCATAGGCACAGTTGCTGTGATTACAAAACAGGAGATACTGCTGGTAATTGTCGGGGGCCTTTTTGTTATAGAAACACTTTCCGTGATTTTTCAGGTAAGTTTTTTTAAGATGACAAACGGCCGAAGAATTTTCAAAATGGCGCCGCTTCACCATCATTTTGAATTAAAAGGATGGCCGGAGCCAAAGGTTATAGTACGATTCTGGATAATTGCCATAGCGCTTGCACTTATTTCAATGAGTACGTTGAAACTGAGGTAATATATAAGTGCCTAAAGTGAGCTAAAGTATATTAAAGTGCCTAAAGTTAAGGAATGTGCCTTCGGCACTGCCAATTTTAACTTTTTTTTCAGAATACAACTTTGGCAACTTTGTTTCTATCTGAACTTATAACCAAGCCCTGAAGATATATAGCACGCCGAAGGCGTACCACAACTTTAGGCATTTTAGGCACTTTTTGCTCATCTATTCTATAGTACCGAATTAATTGGGAATAAAATGGAAATTTCTATACTTTGAACTTATGAAGCTTGAAAATAAAAATATACTCGTAGTCGGCCTTGGTGTTACAGGCGTTGCAACTGCTCGATTTCTAATAAACAGGGGAGCATCAGTAACTGTCAGTGACCAGAAGAAAGAACTGGAGGCAGGCTCTGAAGAGCCGTTAATCCGCGAGCCCGGAATAAGAATGGAATTAGGGCCACATAGAATCGAAACTTTTGAAAGAGCCGATCTTATTGTAGTCAGCCCCGGAGTTCCTCATACGATTCTGCCGATAAGAAGAGCAAAGGAACAAGGGATTCCAGTAATAGGTGAAATTGAGCTTGCATCAAGATTTATAACAGAACCAATTGTTGCTGTAACCGGCACTAATGGCAAAACCACTACAACAACTCTTTTAGGCAAAATGCTTGAAGATTCCGGTTTTAAAGTATTTGTGGGCGGAAATATAGGCAAGCCTCTGATTGCATATGCCGACAGAGAGGAAAAGGCTGAAATTGTTGTTGTAGAAGTAAGCAGTTTTCAACTGGATACCATAGATACTTTCCGAGCCAACGTGGCGGTTTTGCTGAATATTACCGAAGATCATATGGATCGTTATCCTGATCTGGATGCTTATACAAAGTCCAAGGCCCGGATTTTTAAGAACCAGCAATATAACGATACAGCGGTGTTAAATGGTTCTGATCCTGTTGTGCGTTCTTTGAGCAGAGATATCCTGAGCAGAAAAGTTTTTTTCAGTTCAAAAGAAGAAGGTGTGGCAATAAGCGATGAAAGCATAATTTCTCAGGAAAACATGTCTCAGCTCCTATCAGACCTTAAACTTCCTGGCAAACACAACATGGAGAATGCTGCAGCAGCAAGTCTTGCGGCACTAACTGCCGGAGGAACTTTTGAAGGAGTACGAACGTCATTGAGAAAATTTAAAGGGCTTCCCCACAGGCTTGAATATATTGATACTCTGAATGGTGTCGACTTTTTTGACGATTCAAAGGCTACAAATGTTGATTCAGTGGCAAAAGCGCTTGAAACTTTTAAAAGGCCCGTAGTCCTGATTATGGGCGGCCGAAATAAGGGGAGTAAATTTCATACTCTGAAAAATTTAATAGGTAGGCACACAAAAGAGCTGATAGTTATTGGAGAAGCAAAAGAGGATATTAAGGCTGAACTTGGGGATATTAAGCCTGTTGAGACTGCGACTAGCATGGAGGACGCAGTTTTTAAGGCATATAATGCTGCAAAACCGGGTGATATTGTACTCTTGTCGCCAGCCTGCGCCAGCTTTGACATGTATAACAGCTATGCGCAAAGGGGAAAAGATTTTTGCAAAGCTGTTGCAAAACAAAAAATATGACAAAACAACTGCCTAAAAATAATCCGCAATCAGGATACGATATCAAACTCCTTTTCCCTGTCCTTTTTCTGGTTGGGATAGGCATTGTAATGGTTTACAGCTCAAGTTCAGCCCTGGCGCTTAAAGAATTTGGAATTGATTACTATTTTTTTAAGAAACAGACGTTTTTTTCATTATTAGGAATTCTTGCCCTGGTTAGTTGCAGGCATATTCCGTTAGAACTTTTTCGTTCTTTGGCATATCCGTTTCTATTTTTAGCGTTTTTATTGCTGATTGCTGTTAAGTTTTCCGGACTGGGTATAACTGCCGGGGGCTCCACACGATGGTTACGGCTGGGCTTTTTTACATTCCAGCCATCTGAGTTTGCGCGTTTTTCTCTTGTGTTATATCTGGCGTACTCTATGAGTAAAAAACTGGATAAACTTAAAGATTTTTCAATTGGTTTTCTGCCTCACCTTATGGTTTTCGTTATATTCGCAATACTGATATTTCTGCAACCGGATTTTGGTTCGGTAATTATCTTCGGGGCAGTTACATGGATTATGCTTTTTGTCGGAGGTGTTCGGATTTTACATCTTTTAACACCACTGCTGATATTTCTGCCCGCTTTATACATATTTATGATCAATGCCCCCTACAGGTTAAAACGAATTATGAGTTTCTGGGATCCATGGAAATATCCGACCGATGAAGGATACCAGATGATACATTCCTTTATGGCTTTCGGTACCGGTGGTATATGGGGAACAGGAATAGGAAAAGGTTATCAGAAGCTTTTCTACCTTCCCGAACCACATACTGATTTTATTTTTTCAGTTATTGGCGAAGAGCTTGGGCTTTTTGGCGTTCTTGTAATTTTATTGCTCTATTTTGTGATCCTGTGGAGGGGAATAAGCATAGCAATAAATGCTGATGAGCCTTTTGGATCATTTATGGCTATTGGTTTGACAATCGCAATTGGGCTTCAGGTTTGCATTAATATGGGAGTTGCCCTGGGCCTTTTACCAACCAAGGGGCTTACCCTGCCGTTCTTGAGTTATGGGGGGACTTCTCTTTTAATCAATATGGCATCAATAGGAGTATTGATGAATATAGGAGCATCTGCCAATGCGCTTAAAACCAGGCGAGTCAAAAAAAAGAGCGCATAGAGCAAATAGCAACGGAAAGCGCATTGTAATTGCGGGTGGCGGCACAGGCGGGCATCTATTTCCCGGCATAGCCATTGCCGAGGCTTTTATTAAGCGCAATCCTGAGAATAGAGTCATTTTTATAAGCACGGGCAAGCCATTTGAAGTATCTGTTTTAGAAGAAAAAAATTTTTCTCTTAAAACCATAACTGTAGAAGGAATAAAAGGCCGGGGGATAGTTAATCAGATCATATCGGTTTCAAAAATACCAAAGGGATTATTTGAGTCCATGCTTATCCTTAAAGACTTCAGGCCAAATCTAATTGTTGGAGTTGGAAGCTATTCTTCAGGGCCTGTGGTACTTGGGGCATGGCTTCTTGGAATTAAAATTGTTCTGCATGAACAGAACATATTGCCGGGCATTACAAACCGTATTTTGTCGTATCTGGCTGACCGTATTTATATTTCTTTTAAAGATACTCTGGCTGATTTTGATTCCAAAAAGGTTTGTTTTACAGGCAATCCTGTAAGGAACGAAATTCTTTGTTTTGCAATGGAGGAATCCGAAATTTCTGGTTCCGTTCAAGGTAAACTTTTTACAATTCTCGTAATCGGAGGCAGCCAGGGGGCTCAAAGCATCAATATAGCAGTAATGGATGCTCTGAAATTCTTAAAAGAGAAAGACAGCTTTTTTTTCATACATCAGACAGGGGCTGCTGATGAAGAAGAGGTGAAGAACGCATACAGAGAGCAAGGTGTTTCCGGTATTGTTAAAGCATTTTTCAATGATATGGGACAGCAATACAGTAATGCCGATCTGATTATATGCAGAGCCGGCGCTACTACCGTGGCGGAATTAACAGCTATTGGTAAAGGTGCGCTGTTAATACCATATCCTTTTGCGGCAGACGACCACCAGGCTTTAAATGCAAAAACGTTGTCAGATGCAGGCGCTGCGGAAATGATTCTTCAAAAAGAACTCAGCGGCAGGTCACTTGCGAGGAAAATCGAGCACTATGCATCAAATTACAAGGCCATCAGTAATATGGCTTTAATGGCAAAGAAGCTTGGCAGGCCGGATGCAGCAGAGGCCATTGTTGATGATTGCTATAAGTTAATTAAGGAAAGGGGTCGGGGGTCAGGGATCGGGGATCAGGGTTAAAAACCGACTAACTCTGAATTATAGTTTTCCTTGAACCGTGAACCTTAAACCGTTATTATATTATGTATCTTAAAAAATACCACATACACTTTGTAGGAATCGGCGGAATAGGAATGAGCGGTATAGCCGAGCTCCTTCTTAATCTCGGCTATAAGGTATCGGGCTCTGACATAAGGTCATCAGACATTACAAGGCGCTTGAAAAGGCTTGGCGGTATAATATTTGAAGGGCATTCCCCGGAGCAGGTCAGCGGAGCTGATGTTGTTGTGACATCATCTGCAATCGGGGCCGATAATCCGGAGGTCGTTGCTGCAAGAAAAGTCTCAATTCCTCTAATACCAAGAGCGGAAATGCTGGCTGAACTTATGCGGTTAAAGTACAGCGTGGCTGTGGCCGGTGCGCATGGGAAAACATCAACAACTTCAATAATTGCTTCGGTCCTGAGTAAAGGAGGGCTTGATCCTACAGTGGTTATCGGTGGTAAACTTAAAGGCATAGACTCAAATGCGCTACTTGGCAGAGGTGACTTTATAGTAGCTGAAGCTGATGAAAGTGATGGGTCTTTCCTTAAAATGTCGCCTACTATAGCGGTAGTAACCAATATAGACAGAGAGCATCTCGATTTTTATAAAGACTTAACTTCCATAAAAGAAGTCTTCTTAAGTTTCATTGACAGAATACCTTTCTATGGTCTTGCCGTGCTTTGCCTTGATAATGAGCCGATACAGGAGCTTATCCCGAAGATTAAGAAACGCTTTACTACCTATGGGATGAGCACCCAGGCTGACTTTTATGCAAGAGACATTGTGTTCAGCAATCAGAAAAGCAGGTTTGATATCTATCATATGGGCGATATGCTTGGAAGCATAGCTTTAAATCTTCCCGGTACCCACAATGTCTATAACTCTTTGGCAAGCATTGCTGTTGGAATTGAGCTGGATATTCCCTTTGATATTATCAAGAACGCCCTGGAAACTCTTGAAGGTGTTCAGCGAAGGCTTGAGGTCAAAGGAGAAAAAAGGGGTATCACAGTTATTGACGATTACGGGCATCACCCAACAGAGATTAAAGCTACCCTGAGAGCTGTAAGAGAAAGCTGGCCGGACAGGCGTATAATTGCAGTTTTTCAGCCGCACCGCTATACCAGAACAAAAGCGCTCTTTAATGAGTTTACGCGCTCATTCTACCAGTCGGATCTGCTTGTAGTTCTTCCAATTTATCCTGCTGGCGAAGAAAAGATAGAGGGCATAGATGGCTGTACCCTCAGTGAGGGCATCAGGACGCACGGCCATAAAAAAGCTGTGTTCAAAGAAAGTTTCAAAGAGGCTGTTTCACATTTGAATGAAATATTAGAAGAGCGAGATATACTGCTGACCTTAGGTGCAGGAGATGTATGGAAAGTCGGGGAAGAGGTACTGGAAGAACTGAAAAGTGAAAAGTGAAAATTTGTTGAATCGCTTCGCTCTCTTTTTTTTAAAAAAATTGACAGAATTCCTTCAATATTCACTTTTCAATATTCACTTTTCAATGACTCATGCTTGATTCTGATTCAAAAATATGGCTTGAAAGCCGGTTTAAAAACAGAGTCAGATTTGATGAATCTATGTCGAAGCATACATCTTTGCGGGTGGGAGGTGCGGCCGACGTTTTTGTCATGCCTGAAAAGCCTGAAGAACTTGTGGAGCTTATCAAGTGGTGCCGGCAGAAGGATATTCCTTGTCTTGTTATCGGAGACGGGACAAATCTTCTTGTAAAAGACAGTGGCATACGCGGAATTGTAATTGTGCTTACAAAATGTCTAAAGACCATTACCAAAAGAGATATGGGAAGAGATGGCATCATTGTTACCGCTCTGGCTGGGGCAAGGATGCAGTCTCTTTGCTCTTTTGCCGTCAAGAATGGCCTCAAAGGGATGAATTTTGCTATTGGCATTCCAGGCACGGTGGGTGGAGGTATAATGATGAATGCCGGAACCGCCCATGGATCAATAAAAAACGTT
>Ga0255368_10214_pt1 | contig 14429 bp, 13 predicted proteins | sample ANMaggSeSYBR01E6_FD_182094 | JGI IMG/M metagenome (GOLD analysis project Ga0255368, IMG submission 182094) | Sediment cell enrichment communities from methane seep in Santa Monica Basin, California, United Staets - ANME aggregate JGI... | ecosystem: Environmental > Aquatic > Marine > Cold seeps >...
CAGTATTCAATGATTATAAAGACAAAGGATTTACAATTGTTGGAGTTGCTGGTGAATTTGAAAATACTGACAGATTAGTTAAATTCCTTGAAGAAGAAAAATTTCCTTGGTTAAATTTGGTTGAACTTGATAGAAAAAATAATATATGGCAAAAATATGGAGTTGGCGGTACTGGAGGTGGAATTTTCCTTATTGATAAAAACGGAGAAATCATAGCTATTAACCCAACAGCAGAAGAAGTTAGAAAGGAATTAGAAACTCGATTGAATTAAAAAACTTTGCATAACAAGGTACATATTGCAAGGCGGGGTTCGGTGCTACGCCAACTGCGGATTCTCATTTCGCAGTTCCATGTCCTTCGGACAGGAACGCTCTCCGAAATTCGCCCCGACAACATGTACCAACCGATATAATACTCCACTCCAATTATTAATATCCTTTCTTGGGGTTTTAGTTTTCTTCGTAATTTTCAATTACACGAATCGTAGTGGAGAAGATGATTCGTATGGCTACAGTGACAATGAATATCTTGGGACGATAACAAAGAAATTCATCGACAGAAATAATCATAGTTACCAGATGGTTATAATACAAGAGGAGTATAAAGAAAAGTCCCTTGTATTGAATGTTGAAACAAGTGGATTATATGAATTTCTTCAAGTTAATGACTCCATAATAAAGAAAAGCGGAACGCTGGAAGTTAGGGTAATAAGGGAAGACCTTGACACCACCTTAGTTATGACATTTGATTAAAATGGGTGGGGGTGTACCCACCCAACATGATACCCCCCCCTACGGGGGAGTACCCCCGCTACTCCCCAAGGTATTGATAATCAAGGTATCCGAATTTACATTGAGACGAAATCGAACACGATAAATACCTAAGGGTGTGGTACACAGGTAGTTAGCCGATGCTAAAAAATTTCTGGAAATATAAAATGAAATTCGCAAAAACCTGAATTATAAATAATTATAATAACCATCCGTTGCTTCTTAAATATATAATTATGCATAACAGCCGATGACCGATATTGGGTCGCAGAGATGTTTCCCCGTGACAGAGTTGTGGTGCAATATTTGGTGCAAAAGAAATCAGAGGCTTGCCCCTGCAGAAGGCTAAACCCCTGATAATCACCGAGCGGGAAAGGAGGTTCGAACTCCCGACCCTCAGCTTGGGAAGCTGATGCTCTACCACTGAGCTACTCCCGCAGCAGAGACAAATTTACATTTAATTTATCTATTTTTGTCAACCTCGATGAAAATCTGAAGGATAAATGAGATGTGCCATTATTACAATAGGAGATGAGATTCTGATCGGACAGGTGACCGATACCAATGCGGTCTGGATTTCGCAGCAACTGAACGCACTTGGAGTTCAGGTGGGGGAGATGGTGACGGTTTCAGATGAGGCCGGACAGATCACCTCTACACTTGACAGGTATATGGACCGGTACGATCTGCTGATTATGACAGGGGGATTGGGTCCCACAAAGGATGATCTAACCAAGCAGACCCTTGCAGCCTATTTTAACAGTAATATGGTAACAGATCCGGCGGTGCTGGAAAAAATTACCACTTTCTTTAAGGAGAGGGGTCGTTCAATGATTGAATCCAATCTAAGGCAGGCCGATGTACCGGAGGTGTGCAGAGTGTTGATGAATGATCACGGAACTGCGCCAGGGATGTGGTTCGAGGTGGAGGGGACAATACTGATCTCACTGCCGGGCGTGCCTTATGAGATGAAAGGCCTGATGGAGGATCATGTGATTCCGGAGATCAGCAGCAGGGTTAAGGTGCCTCATGTGGTACACCGTACCATTATGACACAGGGGGTCCCTGAATCCTATCTTGCAGCCATACTGAGCGATTGGGAGAGCTCACTTCCTGAATGCGTAAAATTGGCCTATCTGCCCAGACCAGGTATTGTCAGGTTAAGGTTGACAGTAGTTGACAAATGTGCCAAAGAATCTGAACAAATACTTAAAGTAATCATTGGTAAGTTACTGGATATTATACCAGAACATATTTTTGGATATGATGATATCGCGCTGGAGGAATCGATGGGCGAGCTGTTACTGGAGAGGGGATTGGCCCTCGCTTCAGCTGAAAGCTGTACGGGAGGAAACATTGCCAGGATGATCACATCGGTTCCCGGGAGTTCGGCATACTACACAGGGTCTGTCATTGCCTATAACAACCGCATTAAAACCGGAGTACTTGCGGTGGATCCCGCACTGATAAATGAGAAAGGGGCTGTTTGTCGAGAGGTTGTCGAACAGATGGCCAGCGGGGTAAGAGATGCATTCGGAACCGAAACAGCCATCGCCACGTCGGGGATTGCGGGCCCTGATGGGGGAACTGATGAAAAGCCTGTGGGAACCACTTGGATATGTGTGCAATACAGGGACAAATCTTTTGCAAAGAAATACATGTTTGGAGGTTCCAGGGAGCGAATTATTACCCAGGCCAGCAACACGGCATTGCAGCTGTTACGCCGTATTCTACTCAATAATCTTTAAGGCGCTTTTTTTGGGCGGAATGCTTGATTATTACATAAATAATTACGTAATTTGCGCCTCGTTAGAAGAATCGATCTGAAATTTAAAGGAAAAATGTCAAAAATTTGTCAGATAACAGGTAAGAAAATGATGGTGGGAAACAATGTATCTCACTCAAAGAGAAGGACCAAGAGGACTTTTCAGCCCAACCTCTTCGATAAGAAGTTTTATCTTGAAGAGGAAGACAGGTATGTAAAGATCCGCGTTTCTGCTCAGGCAATTCGCACCATCAATAAGAACGGACTGAAAGTTACACTGGATGATGCCGTCAAAAAAGGATTTTTGAAATCTTATTAATTAGAGTAGGAAATGGCTAAAAAAGGAAATAGGGTACAGGTAATTTTAGAGTGCACCGAGCATAAAGAGAGCGGAATGCCTGGAACTTCACGCTATATCTCAACCAAGAACAGGAAGAATTCTCCAGAAAGGCTTGAGCTGAAGAAGTACAATCCCGTATTGAAAAAAGTAACTGTACATCGCGAAATCAAATAAGGATCTGAAAAATGGCTAAGAAAGTAGTAGCAAGTTTGCAGAGTGGAGAGGGTAGGAATTTCACCAAATGCATTAAAATGGTGCGTTCCCCCAAATCCGGAGCATATGTCTTCGAAGAGGAGATGGTACACAATGATCATATCAAAGATTTCTTTGGTAACTAATCATTGTTGTTCATATAAAATCACAAAGCTTTCTTATTTTTAAGGGAGCTTTTTTTTATCAATCATATGGGCCTTTTTACTTCAGCTAAGAAAAAGAATCTTGACAGGGGACTGGAGAAGACAAAGGAGAGTGTCTTTAAGAAGCTTTCCAGGGCGGTCATAGGAAAATCCCAGGTTGACGACGAGGTGCTGGATAACCTGGAAGAGGTACTGATCACCTCCGATGTGGGGGTGGAGACTACACTACGGATTATCGAACGGATCGAGAGTCGTGTATCTAAAGATAAATATCTTAATACCAGTGAATTAAACACTATTTTAAAAGAGGAAACCGTCCTTCTGCTGGAGGAGAATAAATCCGGTCTGATTACCGGTTTTGAGGATTCCTTACCCGTAACCCCCTATGTTATTATGGTAGTGGGAGTGAATGGGGTTGGAAAAACCACCACCATTGGAAAACTGGCTTACCATTTTAAAAAGGGAGGGAAAAAAGTTGTTTTGGGAGCTGCCGATACCTTCAGGGCAGCTGCTGTGGATCAACTATCCATATGGGCCGACAGGGTGGATGTTGATATTGTGAAACAGGAGATGGGCTCCGATCCTGCATCAGTTGCTTTTGACACCCTCTCTTCTGCAGTGTCGGAGAGTGCAGATGTGGTTATTATTGATACTGCCGGCCGCCTTCATAACAAAGTGAACCTGATGAATGAACTGAGTAAGATCAGGCGTGTGATGCAGAAGGTCATTCCTGAGGCGCCCCATGAGATTCTGCTGGTTCTGGATGGGTCAACGGGCCAGAATGCCTTTGAACAGGTGAGACAGTTTACCAAGGCAACGGAGGTGAATGCACTGGCACTCACTAAATTGGATGGAACTGCTAAAGGTGGTGTGGTGCTGGGAATTTCTGACCAGTTCCAGATCCCTGTAAAATATATTGGCATTGGAGAAAAACTCGATGACCTTCAGATTTTTGACCGCAATGAGTTTGTGGATAGCCTATTCAGCCAATAATGACAGTTAATATTCTTACACTGGGTTGTTCCAAGAACCTGGTCGATTCTGAACACCTGCTGGCACAGTTTCGTGCCTCCGGTTACAAAGTACTCCATAATGCATATGATACTAATGCAGAGATAGTGATCATCAATACCTGTGGATTTATCCTGGATGCCAAGGAGGAGTCGGTTCATACCATACTATCATATATTGAGGAGAAACAGCGTGGACATATCGATAAACTTTTTGTTATGGGATGTTTGTCGGAGCGCTACAGAGAGGAGCTGACAGAGGAGATGCCGGAGGTGGATGGGTTTTACGGGGTATGGGAGATGCCCGCTATCCTTGAGGCCATGGGGAGTAGTCTGGACCAACGACTGCTTCATGAGCGGGAGCTTACCACTCCTTCGCACTACGCCTATCTGAAAATCTCAGAGGGTTGTAACCGCACATGTGCATTTTGTGCGATTCCGGGAATACGCGGAGCGCAGCGCTCCATCTCCATTGAGGAGCTATTGAAAGAGAGTAACAATCTGGTTAACAAGGGGGTAAAAGAGTTAATTTTAATTGCTCAGGACCTTACGAATTATGGAATTGACTTGTATGGTACCAGGGCACTTCCTGAATTACTCAGAGAACTTGTGAAGATTGAGGATCTGGTGTGGATCCGTCTCCACTATGCCTATCCCACCGGATTTCCGGAAGAGGTGATTGATCTGATGGCTTCCGAGGAGAAGATATGTAACTACATGGATATTCCCATCCAGCATGTGAATAATGAAATTCTTTCAGCCATGGGCAGGGGACACAACCGGGAGAAGCTGGAGAAGCTGCTGCAGAAATTTCGGAAACAGATACCCGATGTGGCGTTGCGTACCACCGTGCTCACAGGTTTTCCGGGAGAGACGGAGGAGGCATTTTCCGAACTACTCGATTTTATCAGGGCATTCAGGTTTGAGAGGCTGGGTGTTTTCCCTTACTCTCACGAGGAGGATACCCCGGCGTATAAAAATTTCCGGGATTTGGTTCCTGGCCAGGTGAAATCAGATCGTGCCGGCGCCATTATGGAACTGCAACAGGAGATCTCGCTCCGGCTCAATGAGGAGAAGGTTGGAAAGACATTCAAAGTGTTGATTGACAGGAGGGAAGAAGGATATTTTGTGGGACGGACCCAGTACGACTCACCGGAGGTTGACAATGAGGTACTGCTTGCTGATGACCAGCGACTCTCCATAGGACATTTTTACCTGGTAAAGATAACCAGTGCCGATGCGTTTGATCTGTATGGAACGGTGGAGTAGGCTTACTCTGTTTTCTCTCCTTTAGGTAACTCTTTTTTTCCTTCAGGCAACTTCTGTTTGCTTTCAGGCAGTTCCTTCTTCTCTTTGGTTTTAGGCAGCGTCTTTTTCTTCTGGATGGTCACCGTGACCTCCTCATTCTCCTTGTCAAAATCAACCAGCATGGTATCGCCCTCCACAAGGGCTGATTTGATGATCGTCTCGGCCATGGGATCTTCCAGGTATTTCTGGATGGCACGTTTCAGGGGCCTGGCACCATATTGAATGTCATAACCTTTGTCCAGTACATAATCCTTGGCCTCTTCGGAGAGCTTGATGCCAAATCCAAGGGTAGTTACCCTTTCATAGAGCCCTTTCAGTTCAATATCAATGATTTTATGGATATCGTCTCTGGTAAGGGTATTAAAGAGTACCACGTCGTCGATACGATTCAGAAATTCGGGAGCAAACGCCCGTTTTAAAGCTTTCTTAATCACACTTTTGGCATGTTCATTGGCTGCGTTTTGCCTTGTTTTTGTAGCAAATCCCACACCCTGTCCAAAGTCCTTCAGCTCACGGGTTCCTATATTGGAGGTCATGATCACGATGGTGTTCCTGAAGTCCACACGCCTTCCCAGACTGTCAGTCAGCTGCCCCTCATCAAGTACTTGCAGCATAATATTGAATACATCGGGGTGTGCCTTTTCAATCTCGTCGAGCAGTACCACGGCATAGGGCTTCCTGCGCACTTTTTCAGTTAGCTGACCACCCTCTTCATAGCCCACGTAGCCCGGAGGAGCTCCCACCAGTCTCGATACAGAGAACTTCTCCATATACTCGCTCATGTCGATGCGAATCAGGTTATCAGTGGATTCGAAAAGATATTCAGCCAGTACTTTGGCCATCTGGGTTTTTCCAACACCTGTGGGGCCCAGGAATACAAAGGTGCCGATTGGTTTATTCGGGTCCTTCAGACCGGCCCTGTTGCGCTGGATGGATTTAACCACTTTATCGATCGCTTCATCCTGACCAATGACACTTCCCCTGAGCTCATCCGCCATTTTCAGGAGCCTGGCGCCTTCGGCCTGTGCGATACGCTGTACCGGTACACCAGTCATCATAGCCACCACTTCAGCCACTTTCTCTTCATCGACGGTCTCCCTGTTCTGAGACAGCTCCTTCTCCCATTTTTTCTTTTCTGCGTCGAGCCTGTCCAGCAACTCTTTCTCCCTATCTCTGTAACTGGCAGCCTTTTCAAAGTTTTGGTTCTTGACTGCCTGAATCTTATCCTGCTTTGTATGTTCGATCTCTTTCTCCAGTTCCACAATCTGATCGGGAACAACGATATTGGAGATATGAACCCTTGAACCGGCTTCATCCAGGGCATCAATGGCCTTGTCGGGCAGGTGGCGATCGCTGATGTAACGCTGGGTCAGTTTCACACAGGCAACAATGGCGTCATCTGTGTAGTTCACATTGTGGTGCTCCTCGTAACGTTCTTTGATGTTCTGGAGGATATCGATGGTCTCCTCCGGGGATGTGGGTTCAACCATAACCTTCTGGAACCTGCGCTCCAGTGCACCATCTTTTTCTATATGTTGCCTGTATTCGTCCAGGGTGGTGGCACCAATACACTGGATTTCACCTCTTGCCAGTGCCGGTTTCAGCATGTTGGCGGCATCCAGCGATCCTGTGGCTCCGCCAGCCCCCACAATGGTGTGGATCTCATCTATAAACAGGATGATGGAGGGATTTTTTGTCAGTTCATTGAGGATGGCTTTCATGCGCTCCTCAAACTGTCCCCTGTACTTGGTACCGGCAACAATGGAGGCCAGATCAAGAGTTACCACCCGCTGGTCGAAAAGTACGCGACTTACTTTACGCTGAATAATGCGTAGTGCCAGGCCCTCAGCAATGGCCGATTTGCCCACACCAGGTTCACCGATCAGGATAGGGTTGTTCTTTTTGCGACGGCTCAGGATCTGTGCCAACCTTTGAATTTCGGTCTCTCTTCCAACAATGGGATCCAGGCGATCTTCCTCGGCTGCCTTGGTCAGGTCGATTCCGAAATTATCCAGAACCGGGGTATCGGAACTACTCTTCTGGGAGGAGCCCGAACTGCCTTTAGATCCACCCTGTTGTCCACCACCACCGAAGGGCCCTTTACCCTCCTCATCTTCGTCTCCAGGGAAATCGGCCATATTTTCAGGTTGGGAATCGGAGACCTCCCGCTTCACTTTATTATAGGTGATATCATTTTCAACCAGGTATCTGGTTGCATGGTTATTATCATCCTTGAGGATGGCCAGCAGCAGGTGGTTGGTATCAATTGTCTTCTCTTTCATCGAACGAGCTTCAAGGTGTGTGAGCTTCAAAATTCTCTCTGCACTTTTCAAAAGGGGCAAACTATCAGGATCCGTAACAGTTGATGGCTGATCGTTACGTATACTCTTTTCAATGGCCATTCTCAAGTCGTACAGCTCAACTCCGAGCACAACGAGCACATCTATGGCCAGCCCTTCACCATCTCTCAGAATCCCGAGAAAAAGGTGTTCCACGCTAATATGAGAATTACCCAGCCTGACGGCTTCCTCTTTACTATATCCCAGTACGTCTTTTATCCTTTGTGAAAACTGTGCATCCATACGACAAAGTAACTAATAAGGCTTGAGATTATCAATAAAACACCTATCTATTATAAACAGTTCAATGTTAATAAAAGCACACCAAAATCAAGGTTTTTAGGGCGGAAATGACTATTTTCGTGTGTTATTAAAATGTGTAGATAACTCAGATATAAGATATTGATAATTAATTAGTTGTAATTAGATGGCGGAAGGAGAAAAAATACTGAGAATTAACATTGAGGAGGAGATGAAATCAGCATACATCGATTACTCGATGTCGGTGATTGTTTCACGTGCTTTACCTGATGTAAGAGATGGTTTGAAACCAGTTCACCGGAGGGTGCTTTTTGGGATGTCTGAACTGGGAGTTTTTTCAAACAGGCCCTATAAAAAATCAGCAAGGATAGTTGGAGAGGTGCTGGGTAAATACCATCCGCATGGAGACTCTTCGGTATATGATGCCATGGTAAGAATGGCACAGGAGTGGTCGTTGCGTTATCCGCTGGTGGAAGGCCAGGGGAACTTTGGTTCGGTAGATGGCGATAGCCCTGCTGCCATGCGATATACAGAAGCCCGTCTGCGGAAGATCGCAGAGGATAGCATGGCTGACCTGGACAAAAACACGGTGGATTTCCAGCTCAATTTTGATGATACGCTGGAAGAGCCTACAGTGATGCCCACACGTATCCCGACCCTTCTGATCAATGGAACATCGGGTATTGCGGTGGGAATGGCCACCAATATGGCACCCCATAACCTGACTGATTCGGTGGATGCCATCGTGGCCTATATTGAAAATAATGATATTGAGATCAGCGAGCTCACTGAGATCCTGAAAGCGCCTGATTTTCCAACAGGTGGTATCATTTATGGATACAATGGCGTGAAGGAGGCTTATGAGACAGGAAGGGGAAGAATCGTTGTAAGGGCTAAAAGTGAAATTGAGGTCACAGATTCGGGCCGTGAGAAGATCATTATTACTGAAATACCTTACCTGGTTAACAAGGCTGAGCTGATTCGCAAAACTGCCGATCTGATCAATGAGAAAAAGATCGAAGGAATCTCCTATATCAATGATGAATCGGACCGGCAGGGGATGCGCATTGTGATCATTATGAAGCGGGAGGCCAGCGCTTATGTTGTTTTAAATAATTTACTGAAATACACCCAGTTACAAACAGCTTTCAATGTTAATAATATTGCCCTGGTAAAGGGACGTCCGCGTACATTGAACCTGAAGCAGATCATCACCCATTTTGTGAATCACAGGCACGAGGTGGTGGTGCGTCGTACACAGTATGAATTGGATCAGGCCGAGAAGAGGGCCCATATCCTGGAAGGATTGCTGAAGGCGCTGGACCATATTGATGAAGTGATTGCATTAATCAGGGCATCAAGAACCCCGGATGAGGCGAGGGAAGGGCTGATGGAGAAGTTTGGATTCACAGAGATCCAGGCCCGGGCTATTCTCGATATGAGGTTACAGCGGCTGGTTGGTCTTGAGCGTGATAAACTGCGTGCAGAGTATGACGAATTGATGAAGACAATCGAGTACTTTAAGAAGATACTTTCAGATGCGGTACTGCGTATGGAGATCATCAAAGAGGAGCTTCTGGAGGTGAAAGAGAAGTTTGGAGATGAGCGAAGAACCGAAATGGTGCCTGATGAAGGTGAATTCGATCCTGAGGATTTTTATGCCGATGATGATATGGTCATCACCATCTCCAAGCTGGGTTATATCAAGCGTACTCCGCTTCATGAGTTTCGTACCCAGAACAGGGGAGGTGTGGGTGCCAAGGGAAGCACCACCAGGGAAGAGGATTTTATGGTGAATATGTTTGTAGCCACCATGCACAATACCATTCTGTTCTTCACTGAGAACGGAAAGTGTTACTGGCTCAAAGTATACCAGATCCCGGAAGGAGCTCGAGCAACCAAGGGAAGGGCTATCCAGAACCTGATCAACATTGAGAAGGAGGATACGGTAAAGACCTTTGTTAACGTGAAGAACCTGAAAGACAACGAGTACATAAACAACAACTATATTGTACTGGCCACCAAGAAGGGTGTAGTCAAAAAAACCAGGCTGGAGGCTTACTCCAGGCCCCGTCAGAACGGAATCAACGCCATACTGGTCAGGGAAGGGGATACCCTCCTGGATGCCAGGCTGACCGATGGAAACATGGAGATGATGCTGGCTGTCCGTTCCGGAAAAGCGATTCGTTTTCATGAAGAGACTGTAAGGGCTGTTGGTAGAACCGCATCAGGTGTGAAAGGGGTTACCCTTGGGGGACCCAAAGATGAGGTGGTTGGAATGGTTACTGCCAAACCGGGGGAACAGGATATTCTGGTTATCTCTAAGAATGGATTTGGAAAACGTTCCATTCTGGATGACTACCGAATGACCAATCGTGGAGGAAAAGGGGTGAAAACCATCAATATTACCGATAAGACCGGTAACCTCATCGCTATGAAAGCGGTTACAGATGATGATGACCTGATGATTATTACTGAAAATGGAATCGCCATCAGGCTGGCTGTTCGTGCTGTGAGGGTTATGGGACGTAACACGCAGGGTGTGAGACTGATAAACCTGAGAGAAGGGGATCGGATCGCTGCTGCCACACAGGTGCCCGCCAATAGTGAGAATGAAAATAGCAACCAAGCAGAAGCTGAGGCTGTTGAAGAATAGAAAACTGTTTTGGCATTCTATTTGAAGATAATAGGTAAAGTTGTATTTTTGGAGTCAAATTAATCACAATTAATATGAGAAAGTTAGTAATACTGGTAATCATTGCCACAGCTGTAATCGGTCTGAATGCCCAGGATATGGGTGCATCTGTTGTTCTTTTGAATGCCAATACGGTAAAGAAGAAAGTTGAAAAAAATGATGCAGAAATTCAGGACGCTAAAAAAAGTGTAAAAGCCAACACCTGGTTGAAGAGGGGAGAGCTCTACCAGGATCTCTTTAACATTGGCCTGGAACAGACCCAGGAGGGGATGGACACCAAAATGCTCACCCTGTTTTACAAGCAACCCATAAGCATTGACAACGAGACCATGGAAGATGGATCTCTTCATGAGACCTACGTGTATGAGAACATGAAGTATCTTTTTGTGAATGGTGTTCTGCAAGAGTGGGAGAGAGTGAACCCCTTGCATGAGGATCCACTGAGAGTTTCCATTGATGCCTATAAGAAAGTATTGGAACTTGACGCTGGTGGCAAGCTGGAGCCCAAGGTTAAGGAGGGTTTAATTGAAGTAAAGGCATTATTAAAGAGACAAGGTGTAAATTCCTATTATTCTGAAGATTATAAAAATGCTTTAGGTTCTTTTGAAGACGTTATAGAGATAAACCAACTTGATCTTTTTGCCGGTGAAATTGATACAGTAATGGTCCAGTATTCCGGTATTATTTCCAGAGAAATTGCAGGAAAAACCAAAAATAATGAGCTATACCATAAGGCTATAGGGTACTATAAGCAGTTGGCAGAAGCCAATTTCGGAGGACCAAACACCTATCTTCAGATAAAGTTGGATTATATGACTATTGGTGATACTATAAGTGCGCTGGAAATTCTGAAGGAGGCTTATGCTAAGTATCCTGATACTGTGAATATTATAGCCAATATCGCAGATACGTATATCCAGTTGAAACAGATTGATGAGGGTATCACCTTTATGGAAAGTGTCATAGAGAAGAATCCTACCATCCCTGAGTCTTTCTACTGGCAGGGGCGAATGCTGATCAATAAGGAAGAGGTTGAATCCATTGACAAAGCAATTGAAGCTTATAATAAGGCAGCAGAATTAGATCCATCCATTTTCTATGTATGGTATGATCTGGGTTACATCTATTATCTTCAGGGTGCCGATTTCTTTGAAAGGTCCAATGATGAACAGCACGATGCCACCAGAGCTAAGCTTATTGAGCTGGGGAAGGAGAAATACCAGACATCCATTCCGATATTGGAAAAAGCTTATGAATTGAATACAGAGAACGAATCAGTTAAATTTGAGACACTTGACCTGCTTCAAAGAATCTACTACAAAGAGGAGATGACAGAACAATATGAACGTGTGAAGGAGTTAAAGGCCAATTTGTAGTACTCTACAAAATAGATGAAGGGGAGGTATGATTTAATATCTCCCTTTCTTTCCACATATTCTATTTAACATAACATTAATTATAGGACAATGCAAGCAAATCCCGTTCAGCTCTGCTGATTAACATAAAATCAGATATAGGCGCTTTTCCAGGTCCTATATCGGTCGCCGCTCACATGCTGGCCCAAACAGCCACCGGCTGTTTGTCCTATGTTAAAGGAATTGCGGCCTTCTCCAGGTTTAGCAGCTTTGGTTGTATCCATCCTCACAGGCATTCCTTGTCCTATAATTTAGTATTATGTCTGCGCTGGCAAAGCTGCTCACTTGTGGACTTTCACATTCCAGGTGGCACTCTGATTAACTACGATGTTATTCTTAAGATTTCGCCGCTTGCCTTCGCCTGATCGCTCAGGTAAATAGAACGCACAGGCCGGCCCTAAAAGTCTAATAATTTAAGTTTATGCAGATTGTCCTATAATTAGTCGTTATATTAAATTGCCGCTCCGGCCACCCTGACATTGCTGTTCAGCGGATTTTGTTCACAGTAAAATGCAAAATCTGCTTCAGGCGCAATGGCCTTTGCCCCCCGTCTCCCCTTTTGATCATCGATCCCGGCCCGCAAGGTTTTTCTGATTCCCGATTGTAAAAGCGTATTTGGCAAATTCACTCGCACAGCTTCGTTCAGTTTGCAATACACTTTTACAGGATAAAAATATTATTCGGAAAATTTTCTGCTTACTCTAGCATGCTGAACTACCTATACCAGGTAGATATGTAATATTTCATGCATAAACTCAAATTATATCAGAAATGAAAAAATATTCGTATTTACATTAGCATCACTATTTCTTTTTTGCATTACCACAGAGGCACAATTAAAGATGGATAGTAATGGAGATGTTGGGATCGGGAGTATTACTGGTGATCCAGCCTATAGATTACAAGTTAGAGGAGAAGTACAGTTCGACCCAATAACTGGATGTAAGTTTTATTTTACAAACTATTACACTTCTCCAATACTCAGGCCTAGCTGGAGTAATTCGGCCTACATCGGTTTATCAAACTATAAACTGTATTATCTCTATTCAAATAATATCCGTTATAACAGCTGTACTTCTATGTCGGACATAAGTATCAAAGAAAATATCAGAGATATTAAAAGCCCATTGGACGCCATTCGACAAGTAAGGGGAATTCAGTACGATCTGAAGAGAGAATACTTTACAAACTCCCCTGAAGAAAAAATGGATGAACTTGTTGAAGAAGGAAAGAATAAATATGGGGTTATTGCCCAGGAACTCAAGGAAGTCTTACCTGACCTGGTGGTTTATGATGAGGAAGAAAAACTCTACGCCGTGAATTATATTGAGATGATTCCAATTCTAGTAGAAGCTATAAAAGAGCAGCAGGTACAAATTGAAGAATTGCAAACTGCAATTGGGTCTGGTGAGGCGCTGAAAGGTGCAGCTGTCTCTTCATTAAGTCCAGATCCAGAATCTTCGACCCTTTTTCAAAATGCTCCGAATCCATTTACCCAAGAAACAACTATTAGATACAGTTTGGGTGAAACTGTGGGATCAGCAACACTGTTCATTTATGATATGAGTGGCAAGCAGCTAAGGAGCTATAACCTGCATGGTAGAGGGGATTCACAAATAAACATTATTGGTGGCGAGTTAGAGGCAGGCATGTACATGTATTCCTTGGTAGCAGATGGCAGCCTTATAGGAACAAAACAAATGGTACTCACTGATTAAATGGAAAACTATGAAAACTAAATATATCATTAGTATTTTTCTGTTGGTCTTGGGTATGTCAACAATAGGCCAAACTGTTTATACTCCATGGGGTACTGCAGTGAATGTATATTATCAAGGTACTATGTCTGCCTATGATAGGAATCAATCCGACTTAGATTACGCAGATGATTATTCTAATGCTTACTTCCACCCAACTCTCCCAGGCTATCCATACTATCCTAATCCAAGTTCCACTATGCAATTCAATTGCCATGGATACGCATGGTATATGTATTGGTTGGGTACAAATGACGAATTTGATGCACCTTGGAATATGGCCTATACAGAAGCACAGAAATACTTCAATGATCCCAGTTTTGCGGAATGTTCTGAGGCAGAAGCAGATATAGTGTGGTATAATACAGGATCTCATTCTGCATTAACAACAACTAATCCATTACTTCTGAAA
>Ga0255368_10215_pt1 | contig 14377 bp, 7 predicted proteins | sample ANMaggSeSYBR01E6_FD_182094 | JGI IMG/M metagenome (GOLD analysis project Ga0255368, IMG submission 182094) | Sediment cell enrichment communities from methane seep in Santa Monica Basin, California, United Staets - ANME aggregate JGI... | ecosystem: Environmental > Aquatic > Marine > Cold seeps >...
GAGCCATTTGTCACCACTGGCAAGTGGTTTTGTTGTTTTGAAAGGAGGTGAAAGAACAATGGCGTACACACCAGAATTGAGCATGGGAGCGTCCAGCGCGCTCCGTAGAATAGCGTGGGCGCTCAATGTGCCGATGACCAAGGCCATCGAAAGGGTCTTCATTGCCTCTGGCTGTAAGATGCAGAAATGGTCGCAGTGATTTGAACTTGTTCTCGTAAGTGGTGTTGAACTTTTGTGCTGTTGTCATAATAGGTCTCCTTTCTGTTGGATGGGTAAAAACGCAAAAAGGGCGGCTGCCTTTAAGACAAACCGCCCTTTCTGCTGCTAAAATGATTGAGATTATATTTGTGAGTAATCAGCCGGATGGCTTATTATAAAGAGGTAGGAGAGGGGGGCTATATAATATGCCTCACGAAATATTCCGTTATTCATATATGTGGGTGCCACAGACAATAAATCTGGTTAGATTTTGATTTATGACAATGATGAAAATGGCTGGAAATATATCGGCGGATGCCGCCAAATCAAAATAACCACGATGGATTAGAGTTCTATGAATGCTAAAAACTTGCTAACAAAAGTAGGTCGCGTCACATTAGCAGTTATCTAAATAGAATATTACCGCAATTTTTTTTCATTCAAAATAGTAGAGAAAGTATAAGCAGTGGATATCAGCACAGCAGGAGCGTGGCGGAATCTGTGCTTTCGATTATATAATCCGAATTATCGGATGGACGCAGTTTATATAAGGCAAGATTTTTGTCGGGGCTGAAATTTATTGTTATGGACTCTTGATTATGAATGAACCACAAGTCTGTCCGATAATTAAGTTTGGATTATGTAAGAAGAAACGCACAGATTATGACACGCGGGTCAATTGCTCGGTCTAAAAGTCCAAAAAAGAGTCGGGAGGAGAAATCGAATAAATGACTATATTTCTGCGATTAATACTCTGGCTTGCCTAAAACTATAAAAGTCCGAATATGGACATCTGGTGGCTCCTAAAAGACATTTGTGGAAGATAAGTGAGAAGTAACAAATGTAGTAAAGTATATCGTCTATATTTAATAATACAGCATCCCATTTTATCAGTAATTTATTGAATGTGTTTCTAACTAAATTGTAAAGCGGAGTCCTGTTTTATTGAGGTTTTTTTTCGCAGTTTACACTAATTGAACGATGGATGGTGGATAAGTTGATGATTATACTATTACCAAAAACAACGTTTTTACCCTGAGATTTACCCTTTATTAAAACAAGCGGGTTATTCGCTGTATGGTGCTGGTGTGGATTATACTGGATGGACAGATAGAAGGATTGCTGGGGAATAAGTTTCATCCTGTTATTGTGCCAAAGACATTATCAAACTTTACGCCCCGACAAAAATTTCCGTACGTACGGAAACCTTATCTTGTATCTCATGAGATACACTTTCAGGATAATCAACCTGTTTTTGGCCAGTGCTGGCCAAAAGTATGGACGGTATTTAACCTGGCTAATTTTTCAAGGATTGATGGCCTAATCTTGATTTGGTGGGGTTTATTTTTTATACACTGGGGATAAATTTGACATCAGGACTAATGCCTGATAATGTTGCGATTACTTAAACGTATCTCAACATATTGACATCACGTAAATTTTCATATACTGACAAGCGATCTGCAATCGGAATGTACTTTATTCCAATGAAAACTTTGACGTATTAATCTATATTGATTAAGACTTTAGTTCGGAGTATTCAATTTAGAGATGTTTATGACTTTGGCAAGCATTGGTAAATTTTCTGTTGAGAGCTTAACATGAAATACATAAAGTCGTTCTCATTGGTAGTCTTTTTATTATTCATTGTCATTTTTTCCTGTACACCACTCACACAAAAAAATGATGCAATAGAAATACCTAAACCCATATGGGACGAAAATATATCTGGGAGTTTCCCTCCATTTAGGATTGACCTACCTATTAGTAAAATCAGTATATTTGGGAGCGGATATTCCCCAGATGATATTAAATTCTTATTAACAGACATATTTCATTACACCTTATTACCAATAAAAGTTATTGAAGTTGGCAATATCAAATCTATTTTGAATGGTAAAATAATTGAATATGAAACTGGCCTGACTAAAGAAGAATCACAAAAGATTGCCCAAATGCTTCAGGTAGACCATCTACTATTCTTTGATGAAAAAATCACTCCTCATAACGAGTATCTGTATGGAGGAAGGTTTGATGTTGTAATAAGTTTAAAAATAATCAGACCAATAGATGGTGAAATAGTGTTTCAGACTCAAAGTAATTTTGGGGCATATTTACCCGAAAGAGTGCAATCCCATTGGGAAAAGGTATCAAGAGAGGTTATAAAATATGCTGAACTTCATTGTATGCAAAGTATAGTTTTTACCTTGTTGTATGCATTTGGAGATATACATCCTGGATTTATTTTAGAAAATAATGTTTCAAATGTTCCACCCATAGTGAAAAATGTGATGCTAAATTCCCCTGCACACAATGCTGGGATTCGGGATGGAGATAGAATAATAGAGGTCAACGGAAAGAAGGTTGAGAACTCATTTCAATATAGAAAAATACTACGTGAAGATCGGAGAGAAAAATGAGATTTTATTTATAAAGTTAAAAGAGATGAAAAAGAGATTGAATTTAATCTTCACTTTCCACTGATTCGGAAATTTCCCAATCAATATAATTTTAAGGAAAAGGAAGAGAAAAAAAAAACCTATTGGACCTCGGATTTAATATAATGGGATATAATGGTTAAAATGGTAATTCACGAGGTATAGTGGTTCTGGAATGAATATGATAGGAATAAAAAATGGGCCAGTAGCATATTTCGATATATTGGGATACAAGAGCATTAACTCAAGCAACGAAATAGAGAAAGTGGCTCAAATAATAGTCGACCATCTCGTGGGGATTCCTGCTAGCCTTCGTGATTTCATGAAAAAGAGCATTTCACCTGTTGGCCTGAGTGAAAAAGATGAGGATAGATTCGCAAAGTCAATATCTTGTCTCCTTTTATCAGATAGTGTGCTTCTCACAGCGCAACATAATAAAAGTTTTAATGCGGAAGTGAAATTGGTGAATTGGCTCTTCTTCATTCTTGCATGCTGGATGCTTATGAATAGGATGCTCAATAGAGGACTTCTGCTGCGAGGAGCTGTGGGTTATGGAAGCTATTTTCGGAAACGCAACTGCTTTGCCGGGAAACCCATTATTGATTCAATTAGAATGGCTGAGAGTCTTAACCTCGCTGGTTGTGCATTTGTTCCAAATGCCTGGAAAGAAGTAGAGGGAGCTATGGCAGCTAAAGGTCTGGAACAGATGGCTGATTTCATCAGATCAATAACCTTTAGATATGAAGCACCCTTAAAATCTTGTACATCAAGGCAGTCTCTTAAATCACAGGTGATGATGGTATTTGATATTAAAGACAATATAGGGGAAAAAGTCAGCAAAGCTTTTACTTCATATAATAGAAAAATAACAGAAAAGGTAAAACCTAAAATTGAGAACACTGCCCTGATGATAGAATCTTTTATTAAGTGCAAAGAGGTATGTCGTGAAAACTATCAAGATTTGGCAGAGGACCACGGGCGTGAGCCCGTGGGTGAATGCCCAAAGTAAAAATTGCATATATTCCTTATACAAGTGCCACGGGCGTAAGCCCGTGGGTATCTACTCTCATTTTATCAAAATATCTTTCATTATACTTTGAAACATGCAAAGAATACTAATATAATTAAAACCATAGGGTAAAGCGGGATCGTCCGGGACATAGCCTCAGGATGATAAAATGTTAAGTCTTAATGATAAGAAGGACGATAAACCCCGAAAGGGGAAACAAATGAACAAGAAGCTGAAATTTTCCTTGGTTTGTCTTTTATTCATCGCCTTGACAAGCGGGGCACTTGCTGAGGCAAATCTTACCGAGCTTGTAAATAAAATCCGACCGGCTATCGTAACGATACAGACCTACGATCAGAACAAAAAGCTCCTTGGACAGGGAACTGGATTTTTTATAGATATCAAGGTCCTCATAACTAATTACCACGTTCTGATGGGAGCGAATCAAGCAGAAATAATAACCCATGACGGCAGGAAATATCCAATTACACAAGTTGTCGCGGAAAATAAGAAAATGGATCTCATAAAATTATTAGTAGATATTCCTCGGTCGTCTGTCTCGCGTGTAAATTTGGTAAAGTCCTTGCCGTCCATTGCTGAAAATATCGTTGTGATAGGCAGCCCATTTGGGCTTGAACAAACGGTCAGTGAAGGAATCATTTCTGGTGTGCGTGACGTGCCAAAGGTAGGTAGACTTCTACAGATATCGGCTCCGATTTCTAGGGGTTCAAGCGGCAGCCCGGTCCTAAACATGAAAGGAGAGGTTGTTGGGATCGTCACTTTTTTCCTTTTAGAGGGACAGAACCTCAATTTCGCAATTCCAGCACAGTATTTATTAGAATTGAAACCATCGGAAACCCTCAAAACGGTTTCTGAATGGACTGGACAAGATGTGTGTAGGCTCTATGTCCATACTGAACCCAAAGGGGCAAGGGTGCGAATACTCAATATAAACCCAAAGTTTTTTCAAGGCATTGTGCTTAAACCTGGGCGGTATCATATAGAGGTGTCGTCAGACGGATATAAGACAGAAAAGACGTGGATAAGAATTGGGACAGGACAGGATAAAAATTTAAGAATTTCTCTTGAAAAAAAATCGCATGTACTCTCAGAAGAACAAATATTAACAAAAACGTCAAATTTGTTCGCAAAAGCTGTTGAACATGAAATGAAGGGAGAATATAGAGAAGCCATTGATACCTATAAAGAATGTATCCGTATTGATCCTGATAATAGATTATGGCACATGGGCTTGGGGAAATCTTACATCGGAATTGAAAACTATAGAGAAGCCATTGATACCTATAAAGAATGTATCCGTATTGATCCATATGTACCAGCTTTCCACTTTTACATTGGACGTTGCTACTTTAGCCTGGGCCTTCACAGTCAAGCTATAGATGAATGCAAGCTGGCCATCCAGTATAAGCCTGATGATGAAATGGCTTGCAAGACTTACATTTTGCTTGGAGGTTCCTACGGCCAGATCGGTAATTTCGCAGAAGCTATTGAGGCCTTCAAAAAGGCCATACAGATCAAGCCTGATGACGCTTTCGCTCACTTCAGCCTAGGAGTTGCCTACCTTGCTCATGGAGACAGAAGTTCTGCCCTTGATCAATATAAAACCCTTAAAGATCTTGATAAAGAACAGGCAAATAAATTGTTCAATATCATCTACAAATAGGCATGGCAAAGGAAGCAAAAGCAAGAATCAATATAAATAAACTGCTGGAAGAAGCTGGTTAGCGGTTTTTTTATATTGTTAGAATCTGTTTAATTCCCCCTAAGTTGAAAATGACGATACTAATGACGGTCTACCGGATAGAACCATCCCGGCTGTTTTTGACATCGCTGTAAAATCGGTTCCGCAGAATTCTGCGTAAGCGATATTAGTCCTACCCTGAACTTTCTCCGGCCGGCTGGGATAGAGGGTGAAGATATATGCTTGTAAATCATCGTCCTCATCGTCCATACCGTCCTTTCTGGGTAAAAACAAGTAAGATTTTATTCCGCAGTTTACAGGTCGTAAGTCAAAAAATTGCTATAACCTTCCTAATATATTTACAATAACCATCATTTTACTATAACATTTCCCCTTTAAGTAAAGAGCGGGGGACTACATATTCTGATTGTAGCGGATAGACAAGATGATAACGGTATACAGATTATACTTGTTTACCGGTAAAGTATTTGACGGATAGTTTCTGATACTTGGTATCGGTAGAGATGTTTAGAAATCCTAACTCCTTTAGTAAACCTTTATATTTGATGATGGTTGGGCGGGAAGTTTGAAGCCACTCTGCGAGAGATGAATCCGTTTCTTTTATTTTTCGTTTCCGGTATTGCTGTTCAATTACTATTCTTAACCAGAGTATGAGGGCAGGCCCCATGTCATCATATAATTCTTTGCGAATGAAATCCGAATAGATGGTAAATTGATTGCCGTCTCCGGGCTTTTCTGGCATTTCATTTAGTATCTTGATTAGGTCTTGTATTTTACCGTCCAAATCGGCCTTATTTGCGTGATTATAGGTGAGTAAAGGCAAGAACCTGTCTGCTTCATAGAAATACTTCTCAGGAGCTTTCCCTGGCTTCAAAGGGTCTATTGAAGATACATCAAGAGTAGTATCGGGTTTGAATATAATTTCTTTGGACGGTTTGGGCGATGAAGACGATAAAAAAGAGATACCAATCGGCTTGTCAGTTTGCTTTTGTATCTTTCTTGCTGCATTTGACAGGTGTTTGAGAGAAAACCCGCTAATGATGTTTTGAAGATTTTTCAGCTTTTCAGCAGGATCTTCATCAGGTTTCATGCCTCCAAGATAATATATCGTACAATCCAAATCTTTGGATATTTTATTGATACCGGCCCTGCCTGCATCATCCCAATCATAGGCAACTATAATGTTTTTTATGTTTAACTGTTGTAAAAGGGATATAGATTCATCAGTGAGGCGGGTACCAAGGGTTGAGACTACAATAGGTTTATTTGCATCCTGCAGCAGCCTGTAAAAAGCGAAATAATCAAAGATGCCCTCCACTATAATAATAGTAGTATAGTATTCAATATATCTTGCAGCCTTATCAATACCATACAACCATCCTCTTGTGGATATCTCTGTATCCTGTTTCTGTTGTTTAATCCAGTGTGTCCCTCTGTTGTCTGGACGTCTTCCCATAAAGCCGTGAATCTTGCCGTTAATGTCGTAAATCGGAAACGTAATCCGGCCTGCAAAGAAGTCCCCATATGCTTTTGTAAATGGGTCTGTGCGTGCGAAATCTACTTGCTGCATATAATAGCCGTATCCTTTAGCACCTTTATCATCAAGAAAACGGAATAGTCCGGCCCTTACAAATGGGTTAAAGATTTTGTAATCTTCCTTGAACCTGTCCAGATATCTGTAAATTAAAGCCCTGCCTATGTAATTTTTATTTGCAAAAGGTGAGGCATAGCCAATATTAAACTTTTTGATTAGGTCTATATCCAGCCCCCTGCGATAAAGATATTTCAGTGCCTTATCCTCTTTTTGCAGCAAGAATTCATGGTAAAAGTCTGCTGCCTCATGCAGGGCTGTTATAATATCTTTATCAAGTTCTTTTGGCTCAACAAAATTGACTGGCTCATCCGGCTTATTTTCCTCGTCGGGCATAGAAGCTATACCACCATAAAACACAAAATCCGTAATGCCCATATACTCTGCAAATGTTTCCTGTGCCTCCCTGAAACTACATTTATTAACTTTTATGATAATGTCATAAATATCCCACTCGGTGCCACACGCTCCAAAACAATGAAACCGAACTTCATCCTTACTGTCCACATATACCCTGAAACTGTCCTTGGAGTCATTATGAAACGGACAGAAGGCACTATACCGTTGTCTACCAGTGGACTGAAACTCTATATTCAAAAGCTTCTTAGCATAAGCGATAATACTATCAGTGTATCTGACGGATTTTAATTCTTTATATGTTGTCATATCGATGCCTATGTTTTACGTCCAATAACGGTAACGGTTTACTATACTATTTATTACCTGTTTTACAGGATTTTGTTTGCTGTTATTGGATGTTTAATAGTGTAAAAAATATTACAATGTATTGAGGAGGGCTGTAATGTAGTGTAATGGTATAATGTGTTGTAATACTATACTATTATTACTACACTATTATTTCTTTACACTACATTTTACACTTTGTAATTACACACCCTTACCTACCACACACACACCTTTCCCAAAGATATATATATCGCCTTTTTAAGCGCACACACTTTGGGGTGGTTTGAAATTAATGCTTTACGCACTGTCACGGAATTTAGAAACAACCGTACCATTCCAAGACAGGACAGTTTGTAAAGGTATTACAAGGGCTCCCCTGATATACACACTTTCTTTTTTAATGTATTTGAGCTGGCGTTATCCAATTTTTTGAACCTTTCCGGAATCCACGGCCTTTTGGAGCAGAAAAAGCGCATTCCTGGGGAGCCCCCGGGCATCCTTGATGATAGGTTCCATAGCACCGTCCTGATAAATCATGCCTTCCGATTCGCAAACATCGACCAGCATGCGCCTAATATCGTTGTCTTTGACCGGCTGGAACTCCACGGACATACACCGGTTCCGCAACGGTTCGATAATTTTCTCCGGGTTGGTGCTGCAGAAGATAAAATACACCCCGTCAATTACATCCTCCACTTCCTTGAGCATTATGCTTTGAGTCGCTTCAGTCATCCTGTGGCACTCATCGAAAACGAAGATTTTGTATCGGCCCATAAACGGGGAGCAGTAGAAGTCAGCTTTGAGAGTTCGCATGAAATCGATGCCTGTGAAGTTGGCGTTGTTGAGTTCAAGGAAATCCATGTTACTCAACGCCATGATACTTTTACACTGTTGGCATTTACCACACGGCATGCTGGTCGGCCCCTCCTCGCATAACAGCCCCATGCCGATGATCCGGGCACAAGTCGTTTTACCGGTGCCGGATGCGCCGTGGAAAAGGTACGAGTGACCGATGGTGCCGTTTTTGAAACAGTTGATGATGATTTGCTTAATTTCTTCCTGACCATACAACTCGTTGGGACTGTAAGGTCTGTAAATTCGGGGAAAATCCCCATGTCCTCTTTTGACTAACATAGTGTAATCCTTTTGATCAACTGAATCATCCTCAATATCCTTTAATGCATCAAGACAATCTCCTTGAATGAGTGTTGCCATTGATCCATTAGTTGGCAAATTGTAAGGGTTCTCAATGATGAGTAGCTTTAAAATTTCCTTTTTATGCTGCCTTATTTGATTTCTAATGTCATCGGTCATCACACCTTTAGGAGCTCGGCATCTTATATCCTTTCCATCCATGAACAGATAAACGCCTTTATTTTTAAGATTATCAATGATAGACTTTATATTCATTTATATCACCTCATCTTGTAAATCATCGGCCTGCTCATAATGGGCGGTCTGGACGGTGTGGGCGGTCTTGGTAATTGTAATGATGCGATCTCCCGACTTTGTCCATTCTATCGATATGTCTCTTTCTCTCAGGAAAGTTGCACAACGGCGGAGCTTGTTAGATAAAAGGTTTGGCTGCTTTGGCCAGGTTTTCAATCTTGCAACCTGCTCCCCAACTTGAGATTTTAATACTTCCAACAAATCAGATGCCTTGCCTGACCACTGATAAATATTTTCTCTTTCGATCATGTCGATAACTGCTAAAGCTACAGGATCAGCCTCTATTGCGATATCAATCAGCCTATGACGATTGTTTTCATATTCCCGCATGAATGTTCCCTCTTTCCATCCAAAGCTGGACTCAGCCGCTGATGCCCATATTGCGAAATCAGCCATTCGTGGCAACCATTTGAAGCTAATGTTTTTATTTTTTGCCAAGGCAACTGAAAGGGCATTACACAAAGCGCCAAATATGCCTGCCTTTAGCAATTCCCATTCCTCCATTAATTGCATCTCCGAAATTCTCTTTTCTTTGGGAATTGGCATCAAGCAGATAGTCAGTGCTCTGTCAGCCAGGTCTGGCCTTGTTGCGATATCCGCAATTCCATTGAAAATTTGAGGTCTGACCGGGTTGAACAGCATTTCGTCATCATCTGTAAAGAGAGTTCTCGTTCTGAGGCCACCTCCGGTTGCAATTCGGCAGAAAGCATCAGACAAGTGATTTGGCATTTCAGATAGATTATCATAACTATTTAGCCAGGAGTTGCTTGCTGCAATGGCCAAGTCATGCTCAGACCGTGGCAGGGACTGTGAAGGAACTACCGAAGAATCAACAAGATCTTTTAACAGTTTTGCGGTTGTGCTTTTAGCGGTGCCTTGTTCACCTTGAATCATAAGGATAGGATAAGGACCGGTAGGTTTCATAGCCCCGATCAGCCAGGCAACGATGAGAACCCAGTCACTTTCATTTTCTATGTTAAGGAACTGACGTAAATCCCCGATTTTACCTTTCCTGGAAGGTATTGGCATGGCCTTCATGCCTTGGGTTCGCTTGAACTTGACGGGAGAGTCTTTGCTTTCGATGACAGCCCATCCATCCTTAGTTATACATACCTGGTTCCAAGCATCATTGCCTAAATCAATATAGATTGCCCCTTCATGCTCGGCATACCTGAGATGTAACTCCAATTCGGGACTATCGAAAAGGGCTTTAGCAGACAAGAAATCCATTGTATCTTTTAAGATTTGTCCCCCAGGATATCCGCCCGTTTCTTTATAATAAAGTCTCATGAGGAACTTACGGCAACGTTTGCTATCGACAAGAATATTTTCACAGTGACCATTAATTTTAATTGATGCAAATGATTCATCATTAGGCGTGTGAAATAGTTCCATATTTTCCTGTGCCAATCGAATAAATAAATCTGTTTTTTTAGATTCTTTTGGTTTTTTTTCTTTCTTAATAGACAGCTTAGTCGGTGTTTCCGCTGAATCAGAGATACTGGGTGGAACGATTTCAGCCTTCTGTCCCTTTGGCTCCATCGTTATACCTATTCGCTCAAAAAATTTTGCCTTTTTTGCAGGTTCCTTTTCTGTTGTGATTTCTTGATTAATTTTGTCTGACATAATGTGCCTCCAATAGATAAAAAGTTTTTGTTTTTGCCAGCCACCATTTGACTGCCCTTATCTTTGAAGGCACGACCAAGCCTGTCGTAGTTGCGACAAATTGTGTCGCAGGTGAAAAAAATAAAAAAGAATTTATTAAGACACAGATACCTGGTTATCTAATGAGGGAATGCTGTGTGAGAATTCGTGTGAGAAAAATATTCCAATATATAGAAAATTGAATATAATTGAATAAAATTTGGAAGGGCGATAGACTAATGATTACGATATGTTATTGTTGAATAAGGAAACTAGGAAACTCGGAGGTAGTGTCTGTTAACCACTAAGTCCGCGGTTCGAGTCCGTGCTGGGGAGCCAAACAATAGAGCCTGACCATAATGGTCGGGCTTTTATATTTATGAGTTTCGATATGTGGTTTGTCTATATTTGTGATCGAAACGGTCAGCTTTATACCGGCATCACAACTGATTTGGATCATCGTATGAGTCAGCATAAGGCCGAGATTCTTTATTCGGAAAAACATCCTGACAAATACTCAGCGGCCAAACGCGAGCGCCAGGTCAAAAATTGGCGTCGAGAAAAGAAGCTGGCTCTTATCAATAATTCGCAGTGAGTTTATCCTGAGCGCAGCCGAAGGGAGTCCGTGCTGGGGAGCCAAAAACATAACCGTTCCATACACTAACGAACATTATTATGAGGTTATGCACCATCTATGCTTTTCATCAATTCGTTCGCAATATTGGAACCTTCAATGCGCATGATGCTTTCCTGTGCGCTCCCATAGCTTAACAGATTGATACTGCCATACCACACAACCTTTTGATCCATGATTGCAAATTTCTGGTGGATATTTGATTTAAATACTACACTTACTCCGTTACTTGTTAACGGTTCAGCGTCCTTTGCAAAGCGGCGTGATCCTTCGGTGTAAAATCCTCTTTCGGCCGGGTCACGACTATGACGCGGATATTTTTACTGGTTGAAATTTTAAGGTGTTGTATCATTTGGTGGGTGCGTCTTTTTCTGACAAACGGGCTTACGATTAAAATCTCTTTTTTAGCGGTGACGATATCCTGATTGAAAACAGGTAAAAAGTTATCTTTATTAAAAATGATATCCAAGGATGCATCCATGGTCTCCTCGCCTTTGGCTTTATATCCCATTGAAGCGTATCCGTTTAGCCGTTTTTGATACATTTTTTCCAGCATCTTTACCTGGATATCCACATAATCATAGATCCTCACTTCTTTTTTCGTTTTGAACAGTCTATGGAGCCTCCCGGCATATTGCTGCAGCGTGCCTTTCCATGATATCGGCATGGCTAAAAACAGCGTATCGAGACGTGGCTCGTCAAAACCTTCCCCGATAAAATGACCAGTAGCAACCAGGATAATATTTTTGTCAGCAGGAATATTGGTGAGACATTGAAAGGCCTTCTGAGTTGATTTTTTCCCCATGCCGCCCATCAGTTTTATAACATCCGGAACCTTTTCCTTCAACTTTTTTACAAGCAATTCAACATGGGCGGTTCGCAACGATAAAACAATACAGTTTCTGCCTTGATGATAATTTTTCAGCACATCTTCTGTAATCTGCTGATTCCTGAAGTCGTTATCCATGATTTCGGTATATAATTCCTGAATGGATATATCTTTTTCGTCGCTGTCCAGAGGAACCCTCAAAGATGTAAATCGCGGAATAATATAATGGTCAAAAGGCCTGTTCTCCGCTTGTTTTTTGGGGTTATCCCGATATCGAATGGGACCGCAATGCATAAACAGAATCGGATGATGCCCATCTTTCCTTGTCGGTGTAGCGGTCAGACCATAAATATATTTTGCATTGGTGGTTTTCAGAATCTGTTCATAGGTGAATGCTGAAGCATGATGACACTCATCGGCAATGATCATCCCGTAATTTTTAACGCATTCCTTGACTTCTCCCTTTCGACTTAGAGATTGCATCAACGCAATATCCACGATGCCGCTTAAAGTATTTTTGCCTGCTCCCAATTGACCGATTACACTTTTTTTCTTCTTTCGTCCGCTTTTCTTTCTTGTGGCCATCGGCTCCCGTAATGTTTCATTAACAACCAGAAATTCTGACAGCTTATCTTGCCATTGGTACAGCAGGCTGACCTTGTCAACCAGAATTAGTGTGTTTACTTTTTTCTCGGCAATCAGCTTAATCGCCACGATTGTTTTACCAAAGGCTGTTGTGCCTGAAAGTATTCCGGTATCGTGTTGCAATAGGTGTTTGAGGGACAAGGACTGTTCATCTCTTAAATGACCATTGAATTCCACATCAATCCTTTTTCCGCTATAGGTTTTATCGATAAACCGAATATCAATTTCGAGTTCTTTAAGTTCATAGGACAATTCAGGCTCGCATCCTCTTGGAAAACACAGGTACTCTTTTGTTTCATCTGCGCAGGAGACGACTCTCGGATACCCATAGGTCGGCAAACGCATGGCTTGCTGTTTGTAAAACACTGGGTTTTTAAAAGACGCTAGCCGTTTTAACCGATTCAAAGCCCTTTGGGAAATCGCCGCCTTTGGAATAAACAGCATATTTGCTTTGACGATGTCGAGTTGCTTCGGAAAATCATTTTTTTGCAGTCCAATTTTGTCTTTATGAGTGTCCCACAGTTTTTCCTCTTCCTCATCGATTTTTAATAAGCCCAGTTCATAGCCGTTACAAAGTTTCGAAATGAGATAGTCAATACGGTTTACGGATATCTTTTGGATTGTGGATAAGAATGCCCATTGGTCGCAATAGGGTTTAAAATTTTCATCGATATATTCACTGTTTGTTCTTTCCCTTGCTGCTTTTTGCAACGGCAGTGCAATCAAATTTCCTAAACCGCCTTTGGGCATGGTGTCCTGACTGGGAAACAACCGGTCATATGATTTAAATTGTATTTCGTGTCTTCTGCTCATGGAGTAAGTTAGTAGGGCGGTACCAAATTTTCGTGCCAAAGCAGCAGATAATCGGTTTTCAAAGAAAAACCAGACATGCCCGCCTTTTCCGGATCGTGACCGTTCGACAGCGACAGGAATACTGAACTCGATACAAACATCTCTCAGAACGGAGATATCTTTTTGCCAGTCTGCCTCGTCAAAATCCATTGCCAAAAAGCAGCACGTTTCATCCGGCAGCATAGGATAGATGCCGACAACGATATTCCCTCTCAGATGATTTTCAATGACATCTTCATCTAAAGCGGCATATAATTTGTATTCGCATTTGGAGCAGGAAATTTTTGGCTTTCCGCACACGCCTGGTTGCCATTGATTCAAACAAACAGGTGAATAACCCGATGTGCCTTTACTTTTATTCTCCCATCGTTTAGCGTAGACATCATCACGGCCTTTAAAGAGTGACATGAACAGACGGATCTTGGAGAGAGTATCCGATTTGCTGTCCACATCTGAAAAGCAGTTCCTGTCAATCGATTCATCGTCAAGTATATTTTTTTCTGTTTTTATTGCCGAGGTAGTATTTCGGGAAAGCTCTGATCTCGTCAGTCCAAGTTGAGCTTTCAATTGACTGTTTTCTTTTGTTAAGCGATTTATCTCCTCTAACAGAATATTATATTTTTCGAGTAGTTCCTTATAATCCATATCCGAAATTAATTCACCAAGCGTATGCTTCTG
>Ga0255368_10216_pt1 | contig 14370 bp, 9 predicted proteins | sample ANMaggSeSYBR01E6_FD_182094 | JGI IMG/M metagenome (GOLD analysis project Ga0255368, IMG submission 182094) | Sediment cell enrichment communities from methane seep in Santa Monica Basin, California, United Staets - ANME aggregate JGI... | ecosystem: Environmental > Aquatic > Marine > Cold seeps >...
TTACGGGTTGCGTGTTATTAATCGGAACATTCATCTGGATTTTAAACCCGCAACTCGTAACCCGCAACACTTACGTGATAACCAAACAAATAAGTTTAAAAAGACGCATTTCGGTTAGTGATAACTATAGTTGTAAGGCTAATCCCCCTTCCCTCTAAAAAAATGACGCCCAAGCAGGCGATGATATGATGTCCATGACTCATTCGGATCTTCTTTTGCCATAAAATCGCGAATGCCGTTTACCTTGGCATCAATTTCGTCAATGTAGTTCAACAAAACAGCCTCTATTGTTTTGGGCGGTTCCGGGGAACCGAATTCCCTTGTCCCATGATGACTTACAATCATATGTCTGAGCAAAATGGCCTGGTCCTGGGGAAAATCTTCCACCTCTTTAAGTTTTTCATCCAGCATCATAATCCCTATAACTATATGGCTGAGAAGTCGACCTTCGTCTGAATAGTCTATACTATATTTATAGTTAAATTCCCTTATCTTGCCGATATCGTGGAGTATTGTTCCTGCAATCAGAAGGTCCCTGTCAACACCGCTGTAATGCCCGGCAATCCTGTCTGCCAGAAGCGCCATGGACAGCGTGTGCTCAAGAAGACCGCCGATATAGGCATGATGCATTTTTTTCGCTGCCGGAGCATTTTTAAATTTTCGGACAAAATCCATGTCATTAAAGAACGTTTCAAAGAGCTTTTTTAGATGCCCTGCTTCCATGGTGGCTGTAATCTTTAAAAGACGCAAGAACATTTTGTCGATATCACGGCGCGTTGCAGGAAGAAAATCAGATGGGTTGATCGAGTCTGCAGGAATTGTTGTCATATTTTTAACAACGAGTTGAAGCGTTCCCTTGTATTCGCTAACCGCACCCTGAACCTGCACAAAATCACCGGAAGCTGTGCCTGCGGATATCTCATCAACCCTGTCCCATATAACACCCTTAATATTACCGGTTTTATCCGAAATCGTGATATTTAAAAAATTACTCCCATCCCGTTTTTGAGCCATTGTTTTTTCTGATAATACGAAAATATCATCAACCAAATCTCCAGCCCTTATATCCTTTATAAAGATACTCTTCATATTTGGTTATTCTCCCGGTTAGTTGATGCAAGGGGTTCACTGTTCAAAATTTGAGCCTGACGCAGATATTGGGCAAAAGGGGACGTTTTGAAATTTGCTCTGTCATATTTCAATATTCCAGTTTTGTAAATCTTCAAGCACTTTGTAATCTGTCATATCGCATTTAATAGGAGTTATGGAAATAAAATTATTGCTAATAGCGGCTGAATCAACATCAGGACTATTATCGAGAAACTTGGAATCACATCCCTGCCAGTAGTATGCACGGTTTCTCGGATCGACCCGTTTTTCAAAATATTCAGCAAAAAGTTTAACTCCCTGCCTGCTGAAACGAAGGCCGGCCGTTTTTTTCAACGGTATATCGGGTATATTGACATTAAGAAATGTTCCAAATGGAAGCCCTTTTTCAAACACTTTTTTTGATAAAACCTCTATAAAAAAGGCTGTATCATTATAACTGATTGCTTGAGTTCCTTGTATGGAAACGGCAATTGCAGTCATTCCGTATAACGCAGCCTCTTTGGCTGCTGCTACAGTCCCGGAATAGTTGATATTAACACCCACGTTTATGCCAGGATTTATTCCGGCAATTACAATATCCGGCTTTTCATCAAGAATTTCCAGGACACCGAGTTTAATGCAATCCGCCGGAGTTCCGGTTACTGCATATCCTTTATACCCGCCATTTACTTCAACATATGTTGTGCGAAGCGGTTCGTTTAAGGTTATTCCGTGCCCTACGGCACTTCGCTCACGGTCAGGAGCAATAACTGCGACCTCATGATTTTCTGCAAACCTTTTGTATAAAGCCCACAACCCCTGTGCATGAATTCCGTCATCGTTGGTTAATAACACTTTCATGGTAAATTCTCTATTCCAGACCTCGTTGAGTAGTTGAGTGGTTAAGCGGTTGAGTAGGAAAGTAATCACTATTATTTCCTGGTGTTATAATTTTTCAAACACCGAATGTCCAATTTTCAAGCAAATAATGGATATGATCATTATAATAACAACTCAACGAGATTTGCTATTTCACGTCTGAGTTATTTCTACTATAACATATTGAAACTATATTGTACTCAACTACATCTTGATTTTATCATTTAGTTGGTTTTATACTCTAAAAATTAACCATGTTCAATATGTTATAATCAGAAATTAAAATTAGACTATTGATTACAATCAAACAAAGAAAAATCAGAAAACTGAAAGACTGCGAAGCTATGAGGCTGGGCAGGAACATCACCCAGTTTGTGCTTATAATAATTATCATTACGCTTATGCATCCATATGCTGCAGCACAGCAGCCTGAACAATTGATCGATGCTCTATCCGACATCGATCCTGAATCGCCATGGCAAATTGAAGCGAATGAAATTTTTTATGACGATAAATCTTTTCGGTATATTGCAAAGGGGAGTGTAACCTTAACCAAAAACGATAAAAAACTTTCCGCTGATTATATCAGTTTTGATTATAAAAACATGAAGGCATATGCCAAAGGCAATGTGAGCATGGCCGCCGGGGAAGATACCCTTGCCGGAAACAGTATGGATATTGATCTTGAGAAACAGACAGGAACCATAGAAAACGGTACTTTTTTCATAAAAGAAAATAATTTTTATATTAAAGGAAGCAAAATTCAGAAGTTAGGTGAAAACACATATTACGTTGAAGATGCCATTGTGACATCCTGTGAAGGTGAAAATCCCGACTGGGTAATAACCGGTAAAAGTGCTAAAGTTACCCTGGAAGGATACGGATATGTCCGGCACGCTGCGCTCTGGGCAAAAAAAGTGCCTGTGATATATACACCTTTTCTTGCTTTCCCTGCAAAAACAAAGCGCCAGTCAGGTTTTTTATTCCCGGAAATCGGATACTCCGACAGGTGGGGCGGCTATTTTATCCAGCCCTTTTTCTGGGCTATTAATGAAAGTTCAGATGCTACGTTTTATGAACACCATATGCATCTTCGCGGTGACAAGCTCGGCCTTGAATACCGATATGTTTTAAGTGAAAAATCAAAAGGCACTTTAATGTATGACTATTTAAATGACAAAAAAATAGATGATGGGACTTTGGATTCAAGCAAAAAATGGGGATATGGAAACGATGATGAACTCAGGCCCAATCACAATCGCTACTGGTTCAGGATGAGTCACCATCAGGCTATGCCCTTTGATTTCTTTGCAAAGCTCGATCTGGATATTGTTAGCGACCAGGATTACCTCTATGAATTTAAAGACGGCATGACGGGATTTAAGGAAACCGACAAGTATTTTAATAAAAATTTCGGCAGGGTGTTTGATGACTATAACGATCCGGTCCGGACAAACAGGCTGAATTTGAATAGAAACTGGAATAAATACAGTGTTAATGCCGAAGGACTCTGGTACGATAATGTAATAAACAGGCGGTGGAAAGATACAGATACTACCTTACAGAAACTGCCTTTCATCGGATTTGACGGGTCAAAACAACAGGTTTTAAAAAGCCCTTTTTACTTTGACCTTGATTCGCAATATACATACTTTTACAGCAAAGACGGCCAGAGAGGGCACCGGGCTGACCTGTATCCTCGTTTTTATCTTCCATACAGGTTTAAAAATTATTTTTCTTTTGAACCTTCTGCGGGGGTGCGAGAGACAGGCTGGTATATGGACAGAAAGGAGACGGGCGAAGACTACCTGTCAGAAGAGAAAAAAAGATTTAACAGGCAGATTTATGATATAAAACTGGATCTTTCCTCAGAAACATATAAAGTGTATGATAGTAAAATATTCGGCACCAGTGGCCTCAAGCATTCAGTAACTCCACAGGTAATTTATGAATATATACCGGATCAGGACCAGGATGGACTTCCTGACTTCGATGTTGATTCCATTGACCGTATTGAAAAAAAGAACCAGATCACCTATTCCATCACAAACACATTTACTTCAAGATCGAAAAAGAATGTGCTAAAAGCTTATGATAGACCTAAAACAGAACATGACGAGCCGGAAGCCTACAATTACAAACAATTCCTCTGGTTCAAGCTTGAACAAAGCTATGATATTTATGAGGCCGGAGAGGATAACCCGCAAGAGTGGAGAAACCAGACGGACCAGAGACCTTTTTCTCCAGTAAAAGGTGAACTGGACTTCTATCCGGCAAAGTACCTGTCGTTTGAAGGTGATGCTCAATGGTGCTCTTATGATGATGAATTCTCATCCTATAATGCAAGGGTGAGCCTGTCGGATAATCGAGACGACAAATTATATGTCGAGTACAGGTACACAAGAGAATCGATTAAATCCATTACTGCTGATCTTTCTTTAAAAATTACGGACTACCTGACGGCTTCCGGCGGATATGAACGCAACATCCTCGATGATAAACGAATCGAAACGAGTGTAGGTTTTCAATATAAGGCACAGTGCTGGTCTGTGGGAATAGGCTGTACGGATGAGCCTGATGACCGTAAATATGAATTTACAATCAATTTGTATGGGCTTGGAGAGGTTGGTAATTAGATGAGATGTAACGGTTTAAATTTTTGAAAAATTCAGCTTTACAAGTATATTTTGAACCGCAGAATATCGAATATCGAAGTGACCCCTTCGTAATTCTGTCACGCCTGTGGCGTGATTCGACATTCAAAACAGGCTCAAATGAAAAAGTTAAGAATCCTGATCCCGATGACCAGATTTTCTAAGGAAAAATAAAAATGGCAACAAAACTTCTGCATTTATGGTACGTTCTTCATACAAAAAGCAGGTTCGAAAACGTAGTCAACGACGGACTGGTTAATAAATCGATGGAGGTTTTCCTTCCGAGGGTTCAGGTAAGAAGCAAGCGCCGTGACAGGAAAGCCATGATTACAGTTCCGCTTTTTCCTGGATATCTGTTTGTTAAAACCGATCTTAGTCCTCACAATCATCTTGAAATCGTAAAAACAACTGGAGCTGTCCGATTAATCGGTACAAAAGATGGCCCTGTTCCAGTTCACCAGACAGCCATAGAATCACTAAAAATCATGGTTGAAGGAAATAATCAGGTTTCAACCGGCTATCGCTTGAAAAAAGGGGATGCGGTTATTGTAATCGCCGGCCCCTTTACAGGCGTATCAGGAATCTTTGCGCGGTATAGGGGACAGGAGCGTGTCGTTGTAAATATAGAGGCCCTTGGGCAATATGCAAGTATCGAGGTAAATAAAGAAGATGTTGAAATATTGTCTGAAATATTCTCATAAGTCCTTGACTTTTTATCAAGTTTTGTTTTAACATTATATAATAGAGTCAGTTTCACAATGTTCAAATTTATTCTAGAACAAGCCTGACAGTGCGTCTCCGTACGAGACAGGGAAGGCGGTTCCGCCATGGCGGGACGTGCCGGTTGAGGTTCCGTCGGTTGCGGGAGGCAGATAAGCGTAGACTTCGAAAGGGGACGTTTTGAAACTGCCTTGGTATGAATCAATTTCCACCATATTTGCAGGAAGGAGGATACATGAATAAGCTGGAGCTTATCTCCGCTCTTAAAACAAAAGCGAACATCTCGAAAGCAGAAGCAGCAAATGTAATCCAGATTTTTTTCGATAATATGTCGGAGGCTATGGCCAAAGGAGAACGCGTTGAAATTCGCGGCTTGTGCAGTTTTTATGTAAAGAACTATAAAAGCTATACAGGCAGAAACCCGAAAAGCGGTGAAAAAGTCATCATAAAGCCAAAACGATTACCATTTTTTAAAGCCGGAAAAGAATTAAAAGAACGGGTTGATTATTAGCTTTGTGTCTGACCTTTGATTCGATAACAGATCAGAAACGGCCCGTGCGAATCCTGGCTGCTTTTCTTCAAAAATGCCACTTACCACATGCGCTGCTTTTTACAGGAATTGAAGGCGTTGGTAAAAACGATGCGGCTACAGCCTTTGCCATGGCATGCAACTGTACGTGTGAAAAGCATAGGCGCTCTGATCAATTTATTGATAATTCCAGCAGCAAAAAGGACTTGCCTGCAGCTGTCAACCCATGTGGATATTGCAGATCATGTCGAAAAATAGAATCGAGTAATCACCCTGATATCATTAGAATAAAGCCTTCCGGTGCTTTTATAAAGATTGATCAAATAAGAGGTTGTTGTGATACCCTTGCCATGAAACCATATGAAGCAAGGGTACGGGTGGTAATAATATCTGATGCTCACGCTATGAATCCCTCAGCCGGCAATGCCCTTCTCAAGATGCTTGAGGAACCGCCTGACAGCTCCATTTTAATACTTACTGCATGTCAGACATCCGATCTCCTGCCAACGATTGTTTCACGCTGTCAGCACATCAGGTTTAACCCTGTTTCTGTAAAAAGCATAGAAACCCGGCTTATTGAAAATCAGGGGCTCGCACCGGATAAAGCTTCAATAATAGCTGCCATGGCAAACGGGAGTATTTCCAGAGCCTTTGCCATGAACAACGCAAACTGGATAAATCGCAGGAACTGGCTTATTAATGCCGTCGGTCCTAATCAATCCGATCAACCTGGGGCTTTAATTTCAATGTCTTCCGGCATGCTTATGGCATTCGCTGAAATGCTGAAGAAAAATAAAGATTTTCTTTTTGATTCACTTGAGATAATGAAGTCCTGGCTAAGGGACCTTGTAATATATAATTTTCATCCTGAAAAAATCATTAACAAAGATTTAATAGAAAAGATTCAATATGCCTCACAAAAAATTGACATTAAGTTGCTTTTGCTTAAAATCGATGCAATCCAGGCGGCGCAAAAAGATATTCAGTCAAATGCAAATTTAAGGCTCACACTGGAAACTATGATGATACGGATCGGGAAGGGGCCGAGAAACCCTAAGCCATTAACCAAATGAAAAAAGTAGTAGGAATAAAATTTAAGCCTTCCGGCAAGGTTTATGACTTTGACTGCGGAGCGTTTGTGCTGAACCTGGATGATTGCGTGATTGTGCAGACCGAGCAGGGGCTTGGTTTCGGAACCGTAGCCCTGCCACCTGTTCCTTTTGACGAACGTCCACCATGCAAACCGCTTAAAAAAGTATTTCGTCTGGCCAGTGAAAAAGATTTTCTTCAAAGAGAAAAAAATATTGAAGCTGAAAAAAAAGGTCACAGTTATTGCTTAACGTGTATCCAAGAACTCGGTCTTAACATGAACCTTTTTTCCGTTGAAAAATCTTTTAACTCGAGTAAATTAACTTTTTTCTTTACATCCGATGGACGTGTTGACTTCCGTCAGCTTGTGAAAACGCTGGTCAAAGAGCTTGGTGCAAGGGTTGAGATGCGCCAGGTGGGAATACGTAATCAGGCTAAAATGTGCGGCGGAATCGGAAGGTGCGGACGTGAAATCTGCTGCTCGGCGTTTCTTGAAAAATTTGGACATGTTTCGATTCGTATGGCAAAGGAACAGAAACTTTCTTTAAATCCTACCAAGATCTCCGGGTTGTGTGGTCGTCTTATGTGCTGCCTTAAATTTGAATATGAAACTTACCTTGCGCTTAAGAAAAAATTTCCCAAAATCGATAAGACTGTAAAAACATCGGCCGGAACAGGAAAGGTAGTCAGGAATAATATAATAGGCAGTCAAAAAACCACCAGCAGGAAAGATGGCCGGGAGATAGAAACTACTTTTGATAAACTCTAAAAAAAAATATCACCGATGGCTAAGTAGAAAGTTTCATATACAAGGCGTAGCGATTTTTCAGGGACGAGGCAATACATGTAGTATGCCGAGTGTCTGAAAAAGCGCTGCAACGCAGTAAATGGAACTTTCTACGACGCCATCACTTTTGATAAACTTGAAAACGAAAGAAACCTTTGAAAAATGCCAGGAACTTTTTATATAACAACGCCGATTTATTATGTTAATGCACGGCCCCATCTGGGACATGCATATACAACAATCATAGCAGACGTTGCAAGCCGGTTCAATGAAATGCGCAAAAAAGACGTCTTTTTCCTCACCGGTACTGACGAACATGGGGACAAGGTTGTGCGGGCTGCAAAAAAAGAAAATTTAAGTTCCAGAAGTTATGTTGACAAAATCAGCGCACTTTTCCAGAACCTTTGGCCCAAACTTAATATAAAGTACAACTACTTTGTCCGGACTACTGATCCATCCCACATAGCAGTGGTAGAGCAAATCCTTCAAAGGATTTACGACTCGGGAGACATATATTTCAGCGAGTATGAAGGGCTCTACTGCTTTGGATGCGAACGTTTCTATGCTCAGCGGGAACTTGTGGACGGCAAGTGCCCTGACCATGAAACAGCGCCTGAAGTTATAAAAGAAGCGAATTATTTTTTTAAAATGAGTAAATACCAGGACTGGCTCATAGATCACATCAAGAAAAATCCTGACTTTATACGCCCGCAACGTTATAAAAACGAAGTTCTATCCTTTCTAAAAGAACCTCTTGAAGATCTGTGTATTTCCCGGCCGAAAACACGCCTCAAGTGGGGGATTACACTTCCTTTTGACAAGGACTATGTTACATATGTCTGGTTCGATGCCCTTTTAAATTATGTTTCCGCACTGGGATATCCTGATAACGATCGATTTAAAAAGTTCTGGCCTGTGGCCCAGCACATTGTGGCCAAAGATATACTTAAACCGCATGGCATTTACTGGCCAATCATGTTAAAAGCAGCCGGAATTGACACATATAAACATCTGAATGTTCATGGCTACTGGAATGTCGATCAATCCAAGATGTCTAAAAGTCTCGGAAATGTAGTGGAACCCTTGCAACTGAAGGAAATCTACGGCCTTGATCAATTCAGGTTTTTCCTTTTAAGAGATATGGTTTTTGGGCTTGATTCAAGCTTTTCAGAAGAGACCTTTGTGCAGAGGATCAATTCAGATCTGGCAAATGACCTTGGCAATCTGTTTTCAAGAATTCTTTCAATGGCTCACAAGTATTTCAACGGGGTTGTACCTGAGACCGACCTGGAAGTAGAAGAAGAGTTAAAGCCCGGCCTTGAACCGGACGCACTAACTGCTGTTGAAAAATTTGAAAAGGAAATGGAAACATTTGCCTTTCACAAGGCATTAGAGGCGGTCTGGGTATTTATCGGCAGCATGAATAAATATATTGATGTCACAGCTCCATGGGTACTTGCAAAGAATAAATCAGCAAAAAAACAGCTTCAGACCATTATCTATAATCTCCTTGAAGGACTAAGGATCATATCCGGTCTGATCTACTCTGTGATGCCGGATACCGCCTTGCTGATGCAAAAGCATCTTGGCATGGATGTCTCAGAGCCGTTCTACACTTTCGACCGGCTCTATACATGGAAAAGACTGGAGCCTGGCACAAAACTTTTAAAATCGATTACGCTTTTTCCGAGAATCGATCTGAAAAAAATCAAGGCTGATATAAAAAGAGAAGCCGAGGCGGGTGATAGAGTGTTCGAAATTAAACCGGAAATCACATTTGAAGAACTGGCAAAAATTGATTTCAGAGTTGGAACAGTTGTTCATGCCGAAGGGATACCGAAAGCAAAAAAGCTTCTTAAGCTTGAAGTTGATATAGGTGAAAAGAGAACAATTGTTGCCGGGATTTCGGAAAGCTATAGTCCAGATGACCTGACAGGCAAACAGGTTCTTATTGCTGCAAACTTAAAGCCTGCCAAAATTATGGGGGTACTGTCCAACGGAATGCTGCTGGCCGCTGTCGATGATAAAGTATGCTCCATTGCCACTTTTGATAAAAAAATGAAGCCGGGAACATCCGTAAGGTAAAAGACTAAACCGGAAAAGACGGAAAAGAAAAAGATTTTTTATTACGAAAATACGAAAGGACGAAAACACGAAAAAGACAAAATTATAATTTCGTGCTTTCCCTATTTCGTGTTTTCGTGATTGGTTTTATTTTTTGCCATAAAAACACAAAATTCAATTTTAAGAATGAATAACCTGCCGAAATGTTACGGTATCATACCTGCGCGTTATAAATCGACACGATTTCCGGGAAAACCGCTTGCTGATATTCTCGGTAAACCGATGTTCTGGCATGTCTTTAATCGGGCCAGGCTGTGTCCTGAACTCACAAGCGTTATGCTGGCAACGGACGATGACAGGATTTTCTCAGCAGCAGAAAAACTCGATGTTCCGGTGGTCATGACGAGAGATGACCACGAAAGCGGAACCGACAGGGTTTTGGAAGCCGCCGAATCCATAAAGGTTCCCCAGGATGCTGTTGTAGTAAACATTCAGGGGGATGAGCCGGCACTAATGGCCTCTATTATCAGCGAGCTGATAGTTCCTTTTAAAAACCCGGATGTTCTTGTAACAACGCCGATAAGAAAAATTACCTCCCAAGAGGCCGAAAATCCGGATATCGTAAAAGTCGTTTTTACATTAAACAAAAAGGCACTCTATTTTTCCAGGTCTCCAATCCCCTGTCCGCGAGAAAAGCAGGGGAGCGAATTTTACGGCCATATTGGACTGTATGCTTTCCGCATGAATGCTCTCAGGCAATTCGTAGCGCTGCAACCAGGCCGTCTTGAAAGAACTGAAAAACTTGAGCAGCTTCGTTTACTTGAAAATGAAATACCTGTTCATGTCCTGGTAACAAAGCATAGAAGTATAGGCGTAGATCGACCTGAGGATATTGAAAAAGTCAGTAAAACACTCAAAAAAGAAAGAGCATAAAAATGGAAAAACCTATAAAATCATCAATTGAAATTGCAGGTGAAATCGCAGCTGAAAAGGCTATAGTTTTTTTTCAAAATGCCTGTAAATTCGCTCATAGCCTTCTTATGGCAAATGTTTATTTTGGTAAAAGCACAGCCGGCGTGCCGGAAAATTCCATTATTTTTTTTCCTTACACAGGAAATATGCTGAATTGCGGGCTTGCCGGGATAGTCTCATTTAAGGGCAAAGATCAGGCAGATCGAGCGGTCGATATAGCATATTTAGAAGGTATGGCTGAAAAAATTGATCAGTTTTCATATACAGCTTGTCAGAAAAATAATTATTCCTTTGACGGTCATTATCTTGGCGGAAATGATCTTATGGACTCTTTCTTTCAATCCGTCCGCACATTAAAAGACAAAGAGCTTTTCTACAATCTTTTTATCAGCGAAGAAATGCAGGTTGAACTTGCACAATTAGCAGGTCGCCTTTCAAATATCATCAATGTGGAAGTAAAATCGCTGTCTGAAAATATGGGGCATCTTGAGACCATAGATGTCGATATAATTTCACAACGAATTGAAAAATTAAAGGATATTGCCTGGTGCCTTAATCTAGAAATTATAGATAATTTAAAAAAGGTTAATAATCTGCTCAGTCTTTCCAAAAATCCGCCAACCTTTTCTTCCGTACATATATTTAAAAATATTAACGCCGTTCTTAACTCCATTGACCGTCTTGAAGTAAGGGGTCGTGATTCAGCAGGCATCTCTTTGATGTTTATTCTGGAAAAGGCCCAATTTGAAAAATTTGAAAAAACAATTGAGAATGCGAATATTCTTGACCGGTTTAAAGAGCGATCGGCCCAGGATGTTCTGGTAAACATGGGGATCAGTGTTAATGAGACAAAAGATGAAAGCGAAAAAGAACTCTCGGCGATCACTCTGACCTATAAAATTGCAGCCGAAATCGGAAAGCTCGGGGATAATATAAGTTTTTTGAGACAACAGATTAAAAACGATCCGGTTCTTCAAATAATAGCCGATTTCCCCCACATGTTTCACACCGTCTCTTCCCATACACGCTGGGCATCGGTAGGTGCTATCACTGAAGCAAACTGCCATCCTGTTGGCAACGATATGCCTGGAGACCGGACGGAAAGAACTGGAATAATTCATGTATGCTTAAATGGTGATATCGATAACTACCTTGAGTTGAAAGATGAATTTGAATCGGACGGAAATTTTATTCACAGCGACATAACCTCCGACACTAAAATCATTCCCATCAGGATTGAAAAGTATCTTAAACAGGGCAACAGTGTCCGGGAAGCATTTCGGCTGGCAGTCAATGATTTCGAGGGGTCCCACGCCATATCCATGCATACCGATCTTGCCCCGGGCAGGCTTTTTCTGGCCCAGAAAGGAAGCGGACAGTCTATCTTTATTGGTCTGGCTAATAATCATTATATGCCTGTTTCCGAAGTTTACGGGTTTATCGAAGAGACTCAATCCTTTATTAAAATGGACGGAGAAATAGTTACTGAAGGGATTGAAGGAAAGACCCAGGGACAGATTTTCATTCTCAGTCAAAAATCAGGCGGAGGCGTTGAGGGCATCAATGCAATGTTTTATGACGGAACTCCGGTTGAACTTGGTGACAAAGATATTAAGCACACAAAAATCACATCAAGAGACATAGATCGCCAGCAATTTCCCCACTATTTTTTAAAAGAGATTTCAGAATCTCCGATTTCAGTTGAGAAAACTCTCCAAAACCGCTGGAAGATAAAAGATGACGAAAAAAATATATATGTTACGGTAATCGATGAAACGATCATTCCACAGGCATTGCAAAAAGCATTGACGGAAAATCGAATACGACGCATCTTTTTTGTCGGACAGGGGACTGCAGGCGTCGCTTCCCTGGTATGTGCCGACATTCTGAGTTATTACTTAGATGACACGGGGATTCAAATCAATGCGCTCAAGGCATCGGAGCTTTCCGGGTTTAAATTAAATGAACAAGATGACGCCCAGAGCATGACAGACACCCTTGTCATTGCCATAAGCCAGTCAGGTACAACAACAGATACAAATCGTACAGTAGAAATGGTGAAAGATAGGGGCGCTTATACCCTTGCCATTGTCAACCGGAGGGATTCGGATATTACATTCAAGGTGAATGGCGTCATGTACACAAGCAGCGGCCGGGATATTGAAATGTCTGTGGCTTCAACAAAGGCATTTTACTCGCAGATTGTCGCAGGTGCTATCCTTGGGCTTTCTATTGCCGATCTTAAAGGTCGCAGGAATGATGCCTTTATATCAGAGGAAATAAAGCGACTTCTTGAAATCCCTTTGCATATGAGAAAAGTTCTGGCAATGAAAAGCAAGATCAAAGATTCCGCGAAAAGACTCGCCCCTGCCAGAACATACTGGGCAGCTGTAGGAAGCGGCCCCAACAAGGCTTCAGCAGACGAGATACGAATCAAACTTTCCGAGCTTTGCTACAAGACAATTTCATCCGACTTTGTTGAAGATAAAAAGCATATAGACCTTTCATCAGAGCCTCTTATAATTGTATGCGCCGCAGGGACAAGAGCGACTGTTATTGGCGATATTATAAAGGATACGGCTATATTTAAAGCGCACAAGGCAACACCAGTCGTAATTGCTGATGAAGGGGAGACAAGATTCGATCCTTATGCAGAAGATGTCTTTAATGTTCCTGTTATAAGTGAACATCTTGCACCAATTTTAAACACTCTTGTCGGACATATCTGGGGATATTACGCTGCCCTTGCCATTAACGAAGGATCACGTTTTTTATACGGTTTCCAAGAAGAAATCCGAAATACATTAGACGAACATGCTAAAGAGGATATGGATGTCTATGAAGTTATTCTGGAAAAATCGTTCAGGGAAAAGATAATTACGTTTTACAACGAATTCAGAACAAAAAAAACTCAAAACCGTTTTCCGACAGCCATGGGACTTGAAGCCGCTTCGGATCTGACTCTCCTCCTTAAGTACCTGTCTGGAAGGCTTCCAGTATCCGATTTTGAGCTTGACTTTGGGATTAAGGGAACACCGCTAAACATGCTCAACAGCCTTTTTAAGTGCCTGGGGGAGTCGATCAACTGCATGGCCCGCCCTGTGGATGCAATCAAGCACCAGGCAAAAACAGTTACCGTGGGAACAAGCCGCATTAGTGAAAAAGTTGAAGGAATACTCTTTGAAGCTCTGGCTGCACACAATTTCAAGACCTCACAGCTTATAAACAGAAATATCCTTGTCCTTAAAAACCTTCAACAAATCATTTTTAACATCAAAGGAGCTATTCGATACAGAATCGGCAAACTGAACCTTCTCGGCGAGCCGACGGATGAAACAACAATCGAGGTATTAAAGAAAGAAGGGGTGCTTTTGCCTATTCCGTCACGCGTGGAAAAGGACATTATACTTAAAGGAACCAAAAAAATCATTGTACAAGAGGGAAACGTCTATATCGGCATAGGGCGCAAAGATGACAGGAGCATTATTGTTATTCCAATAATTTCCACATCCCCGGATATGCCGAACATGATTGAATACCTGCTTTTGCTTAATGTAGGTTTCAAAGAGAATATCCCACTTTCAACA
>Ga0255368_10185_pt3 | contig 14311 bp, 11 predicted proteins | sample ANMaggSeSYBR01E6_FD_182094 | JGI IMG/M metagenome (GOLD analysis project Ga0255368, IMG submission 182094) | Sediment cell enrichment communities from methane seep in Santa Monica Basin, California, United Staets - ANME aggregate JGI... | ecosystem: Environmental > Aquatic > Marine > Cold seeps >...
TAACCACACAGGTTTCGGCACCCCTAACGGGAAGCCCGCTAATAGATAATGCACGTTAAAAAAATATGTGCCCGACAAAATTGCCGGCACAGTTAAATAATTTTTGCATTTATTGACCACACTGTACATAAATAACCCTGTCGTTTGATTTACCCACAAAATCTGTATCCGGCGGGTTGGCCTTTGTGGGCGTGGCATTGCAAAAAAAATCATTCATTATGCCTGGATGTTTCCATATATCCGGACAAATTGCAATAACCCCTAATATTTCAAATAACCATTTTTTTTTGCGTGATTCGTTGGCCTTAGCGACCGCAGATTTCATTATTGATAACGAGCACCTGCAAAAATTTTACTATGAAAGAACACTATTTCCTTGAATAGGCCTTAACGTTTTGCAGCTATGGCACGTGGCCGTTCACTACTCAAATTTATATTGATAACTTGTATTTTCAAATTTACTAATTATTTGTCTTAATGAACCAAATTCGGCCATGTGATATAGGTGCTGTTACCGCCTGGTTTTTCTTAGTTTTTCAATTTCGTTTTTTGCTTTCGGTGCAATTTCATTTTCAAACCTTTCTGGCCATAAGTTTCTATTAAATTTTTTCATTAAAATTCCAGGATGTGGTAAACAGATAAAATTCCTTTTAGTCCCATTAATTATTCTAATTTTTCCATCTAAATATGTTTTGGCCTTGTTCTCTGATAATTTAAAAATGGTCTTTGTGACTTCTGTCCCTAATAAAATTATTACAATTGGATTTGCAAGTTCTATTTCTTTTTCTATTCTGTTAATGCTTTTTTCTGCATACTCTGAAAATTTAGAACGATTCTCAGTTTGGTCTGATTTCCCTAATTTATTATATCTATCAATATGACCTTGCTTGAAAAGGAAAACTTTAACTAAGTCTGTAATCCAACAACTTTCTCTTTTTACTCCAATTTTTTCTAAAATAACTTCGTTTAGTTCTTTTCCTGATGGAATCGTTCTTACTCTTGATCCGTCAAAATATGACTCGTTTGAAAATGGTGAATCATTGTCAGCTATTGGAGTGTCGGGGATTCCATTTATTGTATAAAATTTTGCTGATGGATATGCTCCAACAATCATGATTTCATTTTTGGCTGTTTCAATTGGAACCAAAACATTTATTGGATTTCCATAAAAATATGAATAGTTCTCAGGGTAATCAATTTCTTGCTTGTAATTAACAAAACAATCTTTCTGATATTTTTTAATTTCCATGTTCTGTTTTTCTTAAACTTGGCGGTAACGTTTGGGCGATGCACCGTAAGGGTTTGTTTTGCACATTGCCCAAATTTACCGATTATTCCTATAACTTTTCTACTATTTATATTTTGCACAAAACCCCTTATGGTGTATGCGCCTTTGTTATGGCCTGTTACTGTCCTGTTTCGGGTTCTCATTAAAAGCATCAGTTAACCACACAGGTTTCGGCACCCCTAACGGGAAGCCCGCTAATAGATAATGCACGTTAAAAAAATATGTGCCCGACAAAATTGCCGGCACAGTTAAATAATTTTTGCATTTATTGACCACACTGTACATAAATAACCCTGTCGTTTGATTTACCCACAAAATCTGTATCCGGCGGGTTGGCCTGTGTGGGCGTGGCATTGCAAAAAAAATCATTCATTATGCCTGGATGTTTCCATATATCCAGACAAATTGCAATTACCCCTAATATTTCAAATAACCATTTTTTTTTGCGTGATTCGTTGGCTTTAGCGACCGCAGATTTCATTATTGATAACGAGCACCTGCAAAAATTTTACTATAAAAAAACACTATTTCCTTGAATAGGCCTTAACTATTGGCTAAATGCAACCCTATTGCATTTATTTCAATTATGTCAGTAACTACCGGTTTTGATAAGATGTTTAAAACCAGCCAATTATTTTCAGTAAAACAAATTGAACCCATTAGTTTGTGGCTTATATAGTTCAAATATATGTAAAAATTTTCAATATACATAGATCAAATTTCTAAAAAATCCCCCGGGCTTTTTATTCCTGCAAGGTGCCTGGTACTCACATGTGTGTATATTTCGGTGGTTTTACTGCTGCGATGCCCCAACAATGCCTGGATGTAACGCAAATCAGTCCCATTTTCCAACAGGTGGGTGGCAAAACTGTGCCTCAGAATATGTGGTCCCCCTTTTTTTGGAACCATCGCTTTTTTTATGGCCTTGTCCAATATACGCCTGATACTTGTGGTGGAGTACTTGTCACCATATTGTCCCTCAAATAAATAATAATCCGGACAATAACTCCGGATATATTGTTTAGTAATTTGTGCTGCTTTCTCCGATAAAATAGTAAGCCTGTCTTTCATCCCTTTTCCATTACGTACCTGCACCAGCCCCCTGTCGAACAAAAGGTCATTTATCTGAAGATTGATCGTTTCACTGATACGCAGTCCTGAAGAATAGATAAGAAAAATGATAGCTTTGTGTTTTTCATTATTAATGTTTCTTACAATTTTTTGTATTTGCTCAACACCATACACCTGCGGTAGTGTATTGGCCTTTTTGGGTCTTTCTATCTCTGAAGTATCAATTTCTACCCCTACAACTACCCTGTAGTAAAGCTTTAGTGCGTTTACCGACTGGTTGATAAGAGATGGCGAAACCCCTTTCCGTTGAATCATCCCGTTGTGATATTCATCAATTTCATTTACCCCAAACTTGTTTACCTGGCTTAACGATTTCGTGCGAAAAGTGTTTATAAACCGCAACAGCAAATTATGATAGGTGCTGATTGTATTCCACGAATAGTTATGCAGGTTCATATACTCCAGATAGGCTTTCGGGCTGGGTTTAAAAAATCTGTCCTTTTCATACACCTGCTCCATAAGGTGTTGCCTTATCTCCACATCGCTGATTTGCAATGAGACACTAACTTTAATCAAGTATTTATCAGTCAGTAATTTAAACAAGTGCATCAAATTGGTTCTGCTGCTTTTAAATACCCATGCTTTGTGCATATTGTTCCAGGCAATTATGGGATCGTTTTTAAGTTTCCAAAAATCATCTTTCGAAAACCGGTACCTCATACCTATAAAATCAGTTCCATTAATTTCAAACGGGATTAGTGTGACAGGGTTGAGGTTTTGCCGTTTTTTTAAAATATCAGGATTAAACCCTTTTCCAATGATTTGCTCTTTTACGGTAATTTTTTTCGGGGGAATGTAATTTAAATATTCAAGGCTAACCCTGGCAATATCTTCAAAAAGTTCAATAAGTATCCCGATTGTATTCGACTGCTCAACAGCATAATATATGTCCAGTTTAATATTAAACATAATCCATTCGTTATTTTTTATTCTTTGAATTATTTGTTCACCGTCCCTAAAAAATAACTTAATGCAATTTTTGTCCGATATTTCAATCCGGTTTAAAAAAATTAGTGGCTTCTTATTAAATGAATCCATAATGTATTATGTTGTTCGTTGATTCAAATATAAGCACCAATCAGATTATAAGCGTATTGATAAACAATTATAGTCGATTATAACCGGTTATAAAAATGAATAAATTTTCATATCTTTGACAACTAACAATTTAGCTTATGTCTCGAAAATGTCTTTATTGTAATGAAATAATAATTGGCAGAACTGACAAAAAGTTTTGCAGCGACCAGTGTAGAAATTCATTTAACAATAGAGTTAAACGCAAACATGAAAAGCTGATTTTGGACATTAACAAAACCCTTCGAAAGAACCGTATGATTTTAAAACAATTCAACCCCGAAGGAAAAACCACAATCAGGACCGAATACCTCGAAAAACTGGGTTTTGATTTTAGATATTTTACCCACACATTCACAACAAAAAACAACAATGAATATCATTTTTGTTACGAATACGGCTACCTTAAACTTGATGAAGAAAAAACCCTTATCGTAAACAGGCAGCCTTATATGGAGAAATAAGTTATCCCAATTATTTATACAAACTCATCCAAATCCATCCACCGCAAGGTTTTTTCATCAATCAGATCAAGAAGCTCTCCAATCCGTTCTGAAAGTTTATTGAGTTCTTCATAGGCCAGGTCGCCCGAATTAATTGCTGTCTCTGCTTCTGCTTTTTCAATTTCGAGTTCTTCTATTTCTTTTTCCAGTGAATCGTATTCACGCTGCTCGTTGAAACTGAGTTTGGTTTTAACTTTTTGTTTTTGGGGCTTGGGTTTATCGTCGCTTGCTTTCTTCCGGTTTTGTTTTTCTGTGAGCTGTTTTTTCTGCTCTTTTTCAAAACTATATTTAGTATACGATCCATAATAATCGCTGACCTTTCCTTCTCCTTCAAAAATAAACAAATGGTCGGTGAGCTTATCCAGGAAATACCGGTCGTGTGAAACCAGCACCAGGCAACCACCATAATTAATCAGGAATTCCTCCAACCGGTTTAGCACCAGCAGGTCAAGATCGTTTGTAGGCTCATCAAGGATCAGGAAGTTGGGGTTTTTGATCAGTACGGTGAGTAGGTTTAGCCTGCGTTTTTCCCCACCACTTAATTTTGAGACAAGTTTGTATTGTGTTTCTGGAGGAAACATAAAATGCTCCAGGAACTTAGACGCAGAAATGGAATTACCATCACCCATTCGGACTACTTCTGCAATTTCCTTAACTACATCAATTACTTTTTTATCGCTTGATAATTCAATTCCGGCCTGCCGGTAATATCCAAATACAATGGTGGCTCCTTTATCTATTTTTCCACTATCTGGATTTTCAATTCCTGTAAGTAAATTAAGGAAGCTGGTTTTCCCGGAGCCATTCCTGCCAATAATACCAATACGTTCACCTTTCTTAAACAGATAATTAAAATCCTCAATAATTTTTATATCGCCATAACTTTTATTCAGGTTTTCAATTTCAAGGATCTTCCCACCAATGCGTGATACATTGATTTGCAATTTTAAATCCCGCTCAGTTTTTAAGCCGGTGGCTTTTTCCTTGATCCCATCAAAAGCCTGTATCCGTGATTTGGATTTATGTGTACGTGCCTTGGGCATGCGTCGCAACCAATCCAATTCCTTTTTCATAAGCTGACGGGCTTTATCAGTTTCTACCTGTAGTACTTCATCCCGTTCAGCTTTCTTTTGAAGGAAATATTCATAATTGCCATTGTGGTAATAAAACTGCCCATTACTCATTTCAAGGATGTGGTTACAAACCCGGTCGAGGAAATAACGATCATGGGTGACCATTAACAAAGTAAGAGTGGAGCGTGATAGATATTTTTCAAGCCACTCAATCATATCTACATCCAGGTGGTTGGTAGGCTCATCAAGGATAAGCAAATCTGGTTCATCCAATAAAACAAGTGCGAGGGCAAGTCGTTTCTTTTCACCTCCTGATAAGAGTTCTATTTTTTTGGTTGTATCCGTTATCCTGAAAAGGCTTAATAATTGCTTCAAACGACGTTCGTAATCCCAGGCATTTTTATGATCCATTTCAGTTGTTGCAATCTCCAGGTTTTTTTGTGCTTCTGAAGTATGATTTTCACTTTGTGCCTGTAAAGCATTTTCATAATCCTGAATTACCTTGGAAATGCTACTGTGCGACGAAACGATTAATTCATCTATTGTTAGCTTATTGTTGAGTAAAGGATCTTGTTCAAGAAATGCGATTTTAATTCCATCTCTCAGGGTAACCTTTCCGGTATCACTTGATTCTATGCCAACTAATATTTTAAGCAATGTGGATTTTCCGGTACCATTATTGGCAATGAGTGCAGTTTTTTCACCTTTATGCAAACCAAAATTTAATCCCTGGAATAAGGTCTTATCACCATAGGTTTTCGAAAGATTTTCAGCCGACAGATAATTCATATAATTATTTCAAAAAATCAATCGCAAAAGTAAAGGAAAATCGGAATGATGAAACATTGTTGGGGCAGAAGTGTGAGTTAATATTAAGTCAAATGTATTATAGGATGGAGATTGCTTCTTATTCGTACTTCAGCATCGTGCCAAAGGCATCCATACGGGGTAATGACATCATTATGAGTTAGAGACCCGGAAAAGGGGCGCACATAGTTAAATGACAAAGGAAAATGCTATTGCCGAAGTTGGTGTCCTCACCAACTTGAAAAATGTATATAGTTTGTTGGTGGGGACAGGCTGACCGAGAATAATAATAGTGTTAATAAATATGTTAAAAGTAGCAGTGTCAGTAATTTCCAAAAGATTGCGCTTTTGAGTATATTTAAGGTATAAATTCTAAACAGACAATGTCTATGGACAAATTTAAACCTTACGATATCAATGAGATATATTTATTACCACCAAGCGTAAATGAATTTATACCAGAGGATCATTTAGCACGGGTTATAAGCGAAATTGTGGAGCAAATAAATACTTCTGAAATAGAGAGTAAATACAGTAAATTGGGGCAGAAAAGTTATCATCCAAAATTAATATTGAAAACATTATTTTATGGATATTGTATAGGGGTTCGTTCAGGGAGAAAAATAGCTACCAAGTGTGAGACAGACACTGCTTTTATGTATTTAGCCACCATGCAACGGCCTGATTTCAGGACCATAAATGACTTCAGAAAAGATAATATTAAGCAAATAGAAAGTTATTTCATAGATGTATTGCACATAGGGAAAGATTTAGGTTTGGTAAAAATGGGATATATATATATTGATGGGACAAAGATGCGTGCAAATGCTTCTGCAAAACGTACAAAAGATAAAGAAGGTTATGAAAAATGGTTAAAGCGAATAGAAGAAGATATAGAAAAGATAATGAAAGAAGTTGAACAAACAGATGAACAAGAGGATGAACTTTATGGAGAAAATAACCGTGGGGATGAATTACCAAAAGAACTACAAAAGAAGGAAGCATTACGGGAAAAGATAAAGCATGTATTGCAAGAAATAAAAAGTGAAGAAAAAGTCAATCTGACAGATAAAGAAGCAAAAAACATAAAGGGCAAAACTGGCGGGATAAGGCCCAATTACAATTGCCATGCAGGAGTAACCTCTGATGGGATGATTGTTTCAGCCCATGTAAGCACAAAAGCAAGTGATTGTGGAGAATTAATTAAAACAATCGAACAATCAGAGGCAAACACCGAAGAACAGGTTACAGATGCAATCGCTGATGCAGGATATGGCACATATGACAATTATGAGGATTTAGAACAAAGAGGGATAACAGCCTATATACCAAGCCAGAAGTTTGCAAAGGAGCAAAAACAAAAACACAAAGCAGATAAAAACCCTTATGATAAAGACGAGTTTAATTACGATAAAGATACCAATGAGTATATATGCCCTGAAGGAAAAAGGCTGACATATCAGGGAATATCCATGGAACGTACCTGGAAATATAGAGTTTATAAAGGTATTGATTGTGTTAACTGTAAGATGAAACATGCCTGTACAAAAGGCAAATCAAGAAAAATAAGGATAGAGGTAAGAGAAGAAATAAAACAAAAGGTACTTGATCGGTTAAAAACAGTAAAAGGTAAAAAAATCTATAACAAACGTTCATATAAAATTGAACCAGTATTTGGGCATTTGAAATTTAACTTAAAATACCAAATGTTTCATTTAAGGGGAAAAGAAAAAGTAAATGGAGAATTCAGCTTGATGTGCATGGCAAAAAACATTTTTAGCATACACAAACACAAAATAGAGCTAAAAAGAGCATAAATACAATGAACTATGCAAATGATTTGCTAAGAAAACAGAAATTAGAAAATGACATAAACTAGCAATGACAGGAAAAAAGTGAAAAATTGAAAAAGTTGATAATGGAATCAAAACTAAAGATGATTACAAAATATTCTCGGTCAGCCTGAGGACACCAACAAAGGCTCAGAAAGAAGTATGGGTTAGGTTTAAGTCAAATGTATTATAGGATGGAGATTGCTTCTTATTCGTACTTCAGCATCGTGCCAGAGGCATCCATACGGGGCAATGACGTCATTACGAGTTAGAGACCCGGAAAAGGGGCGCACAAAGTTAAATGACAAAGGAAAATGCTATTGCCGAAGTTGGTGTCCTCACCAATTTAAAAATTGTATATAGTTTGTTGGTGGGGACACCAACAAAGGCGCAGAATGAAGTATGAGTTAGTTAAGTCAAGGATAAAATGTCGGATATTTATTAAGTTAAGATTTTTTAATCCTCCCTCTGTATCTCCCTCCAAAGGGAGAGATTAGCGGTTATAACTTAATAAATACCCTTAAGTTTGCCCCAAACTTAAAGCTTGACTGACACTAGGTTTTAATACCGATTATACATTAAAAATAGTTCTGATAGTCCCGATCCCGAAAGCTATCCGGGATAATCGTGATGGGGATTTAGACTCCTGACAGCTAATTCACATGTCCTGTTTTTGGTAGTCCGGTACATTGGCAAAAAGTACAGCTTTCCAATTAAGCCGGTGTTCCGGCATACATAAACCGTTTGATCTTTTTGGTGGCGGTTTTAACAAACTCCTCTTTTTGGACCATAACCACCTGAATTTTTGAGAATTTGTTTACACGGGCATTTACGTACTCATGTAGTTCTTTTTTTAGCTCTATGCATTTATCTTCAACAAATTCCGAAAATTCATCTTTCATGAAGTGGTATTTCTCTTTAATTTCATCACGATTGAAATGAACCATTGCCACAAGTTTTCCCTTTTGCTGAATTACCAGTGATTCTGCAACATGCTTGAAATTATTGATGACCGATTCGATATCTTCGGGGAAAATATTCTCGCCTCCCGGGCCAATAATCACGTTCTTGCTACGCCCGCGAATGTACAGGTAGTTGGTATTGTCAAGTATCCCAAGGTCTCCTGTTTTAAACCAACCATCTTCTGTCATTACTTCTTTTGTCAATTCAGGCTCTTTGTAGTAGCCCTTCATTACATTAGGGCCTTTTGCCCAAATTTCACCTTCACCAGTTAGTTTTCCAGGTTTGTTAATTTTAAGGGTAACTCCCTTGAGCGGCGGGCCGGTTGATTGCAACCTTGTATTTAGTGCATTAACACCTGCCAGCAGGGGTGAGGTCTCGGTAAGCCCGTACCCGATGGCATAGGGGAAATTAGCTTCACGCAGGAATTTCTCCACTGTTTTGTCTAATTTGGCACCGCCAATCCCAAAAAATTTCAATTCACCCCCAAATGTCCGCATGAGTTTTTTTCCGGCTAATTGATTAAACTTTTTACGCAGTGGTGGGAAGGCATACAATGCCCTTGTAAGTTTACTCTTGTTGAATGATGGCAATACTTTATTCCTGTATATTTTTTCTATGATCAATGGGACTGTCAGCATAAGTGTAGGCCTTACCCTTTTTAGGGCAGGAAGTAATACAGCAGGTGTCGGCGGCTTTTTAATGTAGAAAATACTTGAACCGGATATAATTGGTAAAACAAACCCGATGGTGTTTTCGTAAGTATGCGACAGGGGCAGTACCGATAAAAAACGATCCTCTGAATTGATTTCCTGAATACCCTTGCTGGCTACAGCATTAGAGCTGATGTTTTTGTGTGTAAGCATTACCCCTTTAGATTTTCCAGTTGTCCCTGAAGTGTAAATAATGGCAGCGAGGTCGTCTTCGGTAACATCATATTCTTTTTGTGGTTTTAATCCTTCTTCAAAGTTAATGCCTGTTTCTTTGGTTTCTATAATTGAAAAATCTTCAATCAAAACCCTGTGAAGAAGGGTGTCATGTTTTAAATTCCCGATCTTCGACTTCAATCCCTCTGAAACGAATATAGCCCTGGATTCAGAATGAGCCATTACATTATCAATTTCACTCTCGCTAAAATCGGGAAGGATGGGGACAACAATCGCACCCATCGAAACAATGGCAAAGTAGGTGATTCCCCAATTGGGCATATTTGTGCTTAATAACGCTACACGGTCGCCCGATTGTATTTTAAGTTTCTCCAACAAAGAAATTACTGAGAGTCTCTGTTTGTTAAATTCGGTATAGGTTAAAGGGGTTTCGTCGACAAAGGCTACTGCAGGCCGATTTCCGTAATTTTCTACTGACTGTTGCAATAGTGCAGGCAAAGTTAAAATTGAAAAATCTTCCATTTTTGTTTTTTTTTAGAAGGGGCAAAAATACAACATTTCAGGGAATTGGGATTTTGTTGCTTATGCAAATGTTTAATTTTAATGGCTTGATCAATTTCAGGAAAAGCTTAAAAAAAAATTCCATCAGGCGAATTGGTATAACAAGAATCACAGAATTGCTACTAACCCTGTGAGTTTTGAGAGACTTACTCTGTATTTTGTTTATAATACAACCACATTTTTTGCGACTGTACCTTATCCTCCTATAATAATCTGGGATTAAAATAGACTTTTGAGATATCCTCTTTGTAAATAAAAGTTTATTATTTTGCTTAACAAAATGCTAACCAGTTACTATCGTCTTTATATTCCTCGATTGGTGTAACATTTGTTTTGAATTTATAGGAACTTACCAACATTGAAATTTCATGTTTAATTGTTTCTAAACTATCACTAATTAAATCGGATCTAAAACCTTTTGTCCCTAAGTCTACAACATGATTTGCGGAAATTACCCGGCTAATAATTTTTCCTAAATCAACCAATTTACGTTGCTGTAGATTTATATCAACCTTGAAGTCTAAAATAGATTTAAAATAATCAGCCGCATTTTGGGTTAAATTATATTCCTTCAGGAATTCAGCCAGGTTTTTGATTTTCTTGCGCCCCATCATTTTTAATACCATTTCCGAAATTTGGGTATATAACATTTCGTTTGAACCTTCAAATATCCGGAAAGGACGGGAATCAATAATTCCTCTTGAACCAACGTTTTCAGCTTTATATCCATTGGCTCCACAAAGCTGAGTTAAGGTTTGAGCTGATTCCTGCATTAAGTCGGTTGTATATGCCTTCATGCTGTTTGCTTCAACGGCTTCAGCTGCAAGATTGTTTTCAATTCCACTGTGTGTTGTACTTCGTGAACATAGGGCTGAACAAATGGTAAAGGCACTTTGGATTTTAGATATCTGGTGTTTAACCTGATCTAAAGCCATTAATGGTTTTCCACCGACAATCCGCGAATTAGTTTGTTTTATAGATTCATCTAACATCCGGCGAATAAAGCCAATTCCCATTCCTGGGAACTGGAACCGACTGCGGTGCAGTAAATCCATCATCAACTTTAGCCCTGTTGATTCCGGTACCAGCTTGAATTGCTCTGGGACCAGGATGTCGACAATGTTCTTTCCGTAAGGAATAGGGTATAAACCGATGTTGTTATAATATTCTTCAACCCGTATGGCTTGCTTTGGTTGCTGGACATCACAAATGAAAAAATCAATGTCCCTGCCTAATCCACCATTTTCCATTTTTTGTCGTGAAGTCATTAACCAGTAATCAGCCATGCCTGTTAAGCCTTGCCAGTGTTTGATCCCTTTTATATGATATTCAGAACCTACCTTTACATTTGAAGTTTGCATATTTAAGGCATCACTTCCATAATCGGGTTCTGTAATCATTAACCCTCCCATGTTTTGCCGGGTTAAGAATCGATTAAAAATGTCATCTTTAACAGACTCCTGAGCATATTTTGCAACAGGTTCAAGAAATAAGGCAAGGTTGATCCCAAATGTTAAACACAAAGGAAGCGATTCGTATGAAGCGGCATCTAATATTCCTAAACATTCTTTTACTTTAGCCCCACGTCCTCCATATTCCTTTGGAATAGCTACAGATAAAGGGTTCGTTGCCATAATATCCCGTAAGACTAAAGCTGGAAATCCTCTTTTTTGGATGAATTTTTCTATGTTGTCTCTTTCATGAAAAACACTTTTTAATGTTTTTTTTAAAGAGCTTAAAAATTCTGTAAAAGAGACTTGTTCTGCCATATCAGGAGAAATCATTTATTTATTGTTGAATTTAAAATTTATGGGTAACGATTTATAAATGTACAAAACTTTTGTATATCAGCTATTCGTATTATAGATTTTTATCAATAACCCCAGAATGACATTATTATTTATGATTAATTCCAAACAATTCCGTCTTTAGTCTTTTAAGCCTTTCTACTTCAACTTTTACTTGTTTCATGTGTCCGAAATTAGTGGCAAAATATATTATGGGGTTGTACATATTACCTGGTAATCGTTTCAGGACAGACCATATGCTATAAAACTCTTTCCTGGCATTGACTTTGCCGGTTTGGAGTTCGAGAGCTGTCATGTTTGTGGGTTTAAACACAACCGTATTATGATCGTAATACCTCCAGTCAGTAGTTGTTAAACGATCCTCCTTTTTCATATCATCATAAACTTTTGTTCCGGGATAAGGAGTCAATATGTTGAATGAAACCGTACTTACTTTATTTTTTATTAAAAATTGAACCGTTTCATCGAATATTTCTTTTTTGTCGTTATCAAAACCAAATACCATTGATGCATGAATAAGAATGCCCATTTTTTTGATTTTTTTCAAAGCACTTTCCAAATGTTCAATTTCTTTAATTGCCTTATGCATTGCTTTAAGCTGGTCTTTCGAAACACTTTCAATTCCAAAGAAAAGTGCCTGGCATCCGCTTTCGGCTGCAAGCTTCATAAGCTCACCATCTCTAACCAATAATGATACTGAAGCCTGTCCTACCCACCTAATCTTTAAAGGTTTTAGTGCCTTGAATAATGATTTCGCATATTGTGGATGGCCAATAATATTGTCATCCAGAAACATGAAATTCTTTGAGCCGGACTCCTTAATGTCGCGTACTACATTTTCTACCGGTATATGTCTCATTTTTTTTCCAAACAGGTTTGTAACACAGCAAAAATCACAATTGTAAGGGCATCCCCTTGTTGTCATTATCGGAACAAGGCTAAACAGTCTTTTTTTAATAATTTTGCTGAAATCTTTTGGAACGTATATATCGAGATCAGGCGTAGGATTATAATATTTTCTTTTCAAGTTATTATTCTGAAAATCTGCAAGTAGTGTTTTCCAAACTCCTTCTGCCTCACCAACTACTACACTATCGGCATATTGCAAAGCCTCATCAGGGAGTATGGTCGGATGTACTCCTCCATTTTATCCTGCGTTACAAAATAATTGAGACAAAAGTATTTATAGGAGTTCAGAAGAAATATTTTTTTAAAGCCAATCAAAAAAGTACGTGCAATCCATAGCCTGTTGGGTTTTGTAATGATAAAATAATCGATATCAGGATCCTCATCAACAAATCCTTTAGACAAGGAACCCGAAAGGGAAATGCCACGCACAAAGGGAAACCATGAAATCAACCTGGAAAAACGCCGGGATTTTTTCAGCCATTTTTTAGCTTCTTCATTTCCTTTAACCCTCCGTTCAACAGCTTTATAATTATCTGTGAGCGAATAATAATCACCCAATTTATAAACAATGTTTTTATCCACCAGATATTTTAAAGCATTACTGCAAGGTTTGGAGGTAGTATTGGACAGGCCACAATTATTCATAACATCACTTTCGGTTAAGGGATAATTGAAGATATCATAATAAATAATTGTTCGTAGCACTACTGCCACTCCATTGTTGATTTGGTTATCCATTTGAAATATTAAGCTACTTAAACCTTCCAAGGTTTAATTGTTCTAAATTAACAAAAAAAAATCGAAAATGTTCTGACATGTGAGATACTGGTTGCTGGTTTAACCTTGCCTGAACATCATCGACCTTTTTTGGAGTTATGATATTGTTATGTCGATTTCTTTTATTCAGCTCACCAAACACTATTTCGCCTTTACCATTTTTTTCCTTACCTTAGTACCATCATATTCGAAAATGAACAAGCACTCAAGTTATTCACAAAATATTACCTAGAGAAAACAGTTCAGATTATACATACAAACACTATTTAGTATGATACGAGGTAAAATGGTGTACATAATATATGAGGTGCATTAAAATAAATAACAAACCATTTAAAACTCACCATCTTAAAAACCTGACTACAAAAATGTTTCGCGAAAAGTACTACATTTGCCCGCAATAATATTTAATCAACAGCATTTTTGATTTTACAAGTATATTTTGAAATGCGCAACATTTCATTTGAACATCTGTTACTTGTATGGCTAATTCATAACTCAAATTTTATAAATTTCACTAAAGGAAAAAAATCCTGTACAAAACTTACGAATGAAAATACTCCTTATTTCCCCAACTATAGATGCCTCAAAAAGAACTAATAAAGGACTGATGATACCTCAACTTGCACTTTATATTTTGCAAGGATTAACCCCACCTGAGCATGAAGTGAGGCTTATTGAGGAAGAAACAGAGGACATTG